>ENA-OSEY01000022-OSEY01000022.1-marine-metagenome-genome-assembly--contig:-NODE-22-length-124608-cov-5.474549_pt1 | contig 124608 bp, 108 predicted proteins | sample MGYA00248465_ERZ534230 | MGnify/ENA primary metagenome ERZ534230 (study PRJEB26409, sample SAMN06344110) | marine metagenome | isolation source: Sea water from surface | place: Atlantic Ocean:Southern... | reverse complement strand
TTATTATCAAATATTTCAGAATACAGAGAGAAATTTGGAGTTGATTAGGCTTGTTACTCTATTCCGTCTTTGATCATCTGCCACTGGCTATTGAAATTCGTCAACGGATCTTTGTTGAAATCACTTCTAACAAATGAGTTAATTTTACCCTCAATCAAGTTAGTGAAAAGATTTGCCAAGTCATCGACAGAGTATTTTATCAGGTCACCCATATTGTTTTGTCTTACAGCCAAGATAGCTTTGAAGTTCTGTGTAAGCTTTTCGTGGATTGATTTAATTCTTGTATTTAGAGACTCGTATTCACTGATCAGAGAGTTGCCTATCAATAAACGAGTTATCCCTGGATTTTTCGAGCAAAAGTTGAGCACTAGATTTATGATTCGATTACATTTATTCAATGAATCGTCACTTTCTGCAGAGATGCTTTTAATTCGTGAGAATATTGTTTCCTCTGCAAAGTCTATTAAACTTTCAAACATTTTCGCTTTGCTGGGGAAATGACGATATAGCGCAGCTTCGGATATGTCTAATTCTGACGCTAATGATGCAGTCGTAATTTTTGTGTTTTGCTTTTCGAGCATTCTTGCGAGTGTTTGCAAGATTTCTTGACGCCTGTTTCCGGTTTTACCTGCCATTTTGAAATTTAACTCAAGAGTTTTATCTTAGTTTATGGTGAAAATAGCTTTTAATAAACATTTAAAATCTCTGATGGTTATAACTTTGCTTAGGATGTTTCGAAGCAAATTAATAAATCATTTAATTTTTGATTTTCTGATTTATCAGCTCAATCAATTTATGCGCTAATTGTGTTTTACTCATTTTTGGGATCTCTAACTCGGTTTCTTTATCGATCCAAGTGACTTCATTATCATCACTGTTGAATCCAATATCACTCCTCGACACATCATTTACTATTATGGCATTTAATTTTTTGGAGACTAATTTACTCCTAGCATAATCCGAAATATTGTTTGTTTCTGCGGCAAAACCTACAACATAGACATTTGGATATTCTGTTGCGACTGTCTTAACGATGTCCTTATTTTTGTTAAGTGAAATAGATATTGTTTTAGTATCGGATTTGATTTTATTTTTAGCGATATTAATGGGAGCATAGTCGGCGACGGCAGCTGTGGAAATAAATATATGTGCGTTAGCTATATGTTCTAGGACGAGATCTAGCATTCCTTGAGCAGTCATAGCAGAGTGAAACTGAACTTTTTTAGGTGGTATCAAGTCCACTGGCCCTGAAACTAGCAGAACTTCTGCTCCCGCATCTACTGCTGCCTGAGCAATGGCGTATCCCATTTTCCCAGAACTTTGATTCGATATAAATCGGATCGGGTCGAGCCACTCTCTTGTTGGACCAGCCGTTATTATTATTTTAATTCCCTCAAAAATCTTTGCATTAAAACATTGTGCACACTGCTCAAAAATGTCTATTGGCTCGCTCATTCTACCGGGTCCAGTATCACCGCAGGCTTGGATGCCGATGTCTGGGCCAATAATTTTTATATCGCGGCTGAGTAATGTCTCCACATTCGCTTTTGTCGCATGATGTAGCCACATTGAAGAATTCATGGCCGGGCAAATCACTACTTTTGCACTTGTTGCCAGCAGAACGGCCCCGAGTAGATTATCAGCCTTACCATGAGTGAAGTCAGCTATGAAATCTGCGCTCGCTGGAGCTACCAAAATGAGGTCAGCCCATTTTGCGAGTTCAATGTGACTCATTCCCATTTCTGCTTCTTCGTCTAGTAGCTCAGAATATACGGGATTTCCCGATAGAGCTTGCAATGTCAGTGGACGAATGAACTCTTTCGAACCTGGCGTCATGATCACTCGAATATGAGCGTTAACTCGTTTAAATTGTCTTACAATTTCAGCACTTTTATATGCAGCAATACCTCCTGTCACGGCGACTATTATGTTTTTGTCAATTAATGTGTCCATTTGTAAATGCAGTTTATCTTTTGATATAGGTTGTATTATACATTGATATGGTTAGTAGCTCATATTTGAAATCTACGATCGGGAATTGATATAAATTACTGCATCTGGTATAAAGCCCCTCTTTTATTGATGTCTATTAATGACGCAGCATTGTTTTGTTTTCGAGGAGTGATCGTATATGTCAAGAGTGTGCCAAGTAACAGGAAAGAAGCCAATGGCAGGCAACAATGTCTCTCATGCGAAAAATAGAACCAGACGAAGGTTTGAACCAAACTTGCATACCCATAGATTTTGGGTTGAAACAGAAAAGAAGTTTGTCAAATTACGGGTGAGTGCCAAAGGGATGCGAATTATTGATAAAAAAGGAATAGAAACTGTTTTGGCAGATCTAAGAGATCGTGGAGAAAATATTTAGGGTAATTTTATGGCAAAATCAGCGAGAGAAAAAATACGATTGGTGTCCAGTGCTGGAACAGGTCACTTTTATACGACCGATAAAAACAAGAGAAATATGCCTGAAAAAATGGAGATTAAGAAATATGATCCAAAAGTCAGGAAGCACGTCATTTATAAAGAAGCGAAGATTAAATAAGAACAACAATAAAAAACCCCAGCTCAGCTGGGGTTTTTTTTAATGAACAGCTTCTACTCAGCGATTACATTTTCAGCTTGGAGACCTTTCTCTCCTTCAGTCACTTCCATCGTAACCTTCTGTCCTTCTTTTAGAGATTTGAATCCCTCTGCTTGGATTGCGCTATGGTGAACAAATACGTCATTTGCACCCTCCTGCTCTATGAATCCAAATCCTTTACTATCATTAAACCACTTTACAGTGCCAGAAACTCTTTCCCCTGACATAATTACCTCACTTTTTGTTACCGTTTAAGGCGTTAAAATTCCCAGCCTTTTCACGGGCTAGCCACATATCTCTATAAATACTAAGTGCTCTACAGAGAAAATATCGCTTACAATTAAGCAATAATGACATATTTTATTGCTTTTTAAGCTAATTGGCTAATTTTGTTTGAAGTTAATAGGAAGACAAGCCACTTTTATATTTTAGTGATGTGAGGATTGAACGGAGAGGATGGATATAGTTTCAAGATTAGCCGGGGTCATTGGCTCGGAGAACGTCAGTTATTGTGACTCTGAATTGCAAAGTTATGGTGTAGATAGAACAACTATTTGGGAAGGAAATCCGAAGGCAGTAGTCTTTCCAAGATCTGTAAAACAACTACAAGATATTATTTTGTTTGCGAATAAATATTCTTTAAAAGTCGTACCCTCTGGAGGCCGCACTGGATTATGTGGAGGCGCAGTTGCAAATAATTCTGAATTGGTGGTTTCCATGGATAAAATGAATATTATTAAAGAGATAAATCTGGATGACCGATCTATTACGGCAGAGGCTGGGGTTACGACACAGCAGATTCAAGTTGCTGCTGCAGAGAATCATTTGTTTTATCCTGTAGATTTTGCATCCTCTGGTTCGAGTCAGATCGGTGGGAACATAGCGACCAACGCAGGTGGTATAAATGTGATTCGGTATGGAATGACAAGAAACTGGATACTTGGGCTTAGAGTAGTAACTGGCTCAGGAGATATTCTAAATTTAAACAAGTCATTAGTAAAAAATAATACAGGATATGATTTTAGACACTTGTTCATCGGATCTGAAGGCACTTTAGGAATTATTTGTGAGGCGACCTTGCAGTTAACTGAACCTCCCAAGCCATCAACAGTTTGCGTGTTTGGGGTTGAAAAATTTGCTTACTTAATTGAGGTGCTCAAAATATGTAAATCAATGTTGCAAGTTAACGCATTTGAGTTTTTTTGCAATAATGCTTTGAGTAGAGTTGTAGGAGCCCACCAGTATCAACGACCCTTTGATACTGAATCACCATTTTACGCATTAGTAGAGTTAGAAAACACGGAAATAGAAACAGAAACTGTATTTGAGGTGTATTCAAAATGTGTTGATGAGAAACTTATTACCGATGGTGTAATAAGCCAAAGTATCGACCAAGCCAGGGCTTTATGGAGATTGCGGGAAGATATCTCCGAAACGCTTTGGCATTTCCAACCATATAAAAATGATATATCCGTTCGGATATCAAAAATGGCTGATTTTTTAAATGATGTTAGTCAGCTAATACAGAAAAATTATCCTGACTTTGAAATTATATGGTACGGCCATATTGGTGATGGAAATATACATCTAAATATTCTAAAGCCAAAAAATTTGTCCACGCTTCAATTTAAGTCTTTTTGTGATGGGGTCTCCATGTCTTTGGGTGAGCTGATTTCAAAATATGAGGGCAGCATCAGTGCAGAGCATGGAGTAGGATTGCTTAAAAAAGAATCTCTAAGGTTCTCGAGATCTGAAGATGAGATTAATTTAATGAAATCCATAAAAAAGATTTTTGATCCTAACGCTATATTGAATCCAGGTAAATTAATATAGACAAAGCTCTGGATAAATAGAATGAGTAACTACAGGCACAAAATAAATGATAAGTGTGCTCCTCTGCCTCTAGGCAAAATAATTTGTGTGGGCAGGAATTTTAGTGAACATATCTCAGAATTGGGAAATTGTTTCCCAGAAAGTCCTGTCCTTTTCTTAAAACCATCGACAAGTTTGGTAGAGCTCGACGGACAACTCAAAATAGATAGTTCCTTTGGAGCATGCCATTTTGAAACAGAATTAGCGTTGTTGATCGGAAAGGAATTAAAGAATTGTTCTGAAGATGAGGCAATGAAAGCCATAATAGGGATAGGGTTAAGCCTAGACCTCACATACAGAGATTTGCAGAATAAGCTTAAATCTGAGGGCCTACCTTGGGAAAAATCAAAGGGTTTTGATGGATCTTGTCCTACAACAAATTTCATTTCGCCTAATCATTTTACAAATTTAAATAACATACAATTTAAGTTACTCATAAATGGTAAAGAGCGACAGCGAGGTGATACTAGCGCGATGATTTTTAGGATAGATGAGATATTATGTTACGCGAGTAAATATTTTTCTATATTGCCAGGAGATCTGGTTCTGACCGGGACTCCCTTTGGTGTGGGTGCACTAACGAGTAATGATGAATTGAGGTTAGAAATTCCCAACCTCCTCAATGCAAGTGCCAAAGTCTCTTTTTTTAAAGGCAAACAATGAAATTGCACAAGGGTATTTATCGTCATTTTAGAGGTAAATTATATGAGGTCATTGATTTTGTTACTCATAGTGAAACTGAGGAAGAATTGGTCCTATACAGACCCCTCTATGGTAATTTTGATCTCTGGGTTCGACCAAAAGCAATGTTTCACGAGGTGGTTGAGATTAATGGGGAAAAGTTACCCCGGTTTGAATTTATAAAAAGATCAAATGATTCAAATGAATAAAGAACAGCTTTCCGCACTTTTGAAAGAAGAGGTTCAGATATCTGCTATTAGATCTTCGGGGCCTGGCGGGCAAAATGTTAATAAAGTCTCTACTGGAATCCATCTAAGATTTGATATAAAAAAATCTTCTCTACCAACTCTTCTAAAACAGAAAATATTTAGCAGTCTAGACAAGAGGATAAATAAAGAAGGTATATTAGTCATAAAGGCCCAGAGATACAGAACGAAAGAGAAAAATCATAAAGATGCGATATTAAGGTTAGTTGATCTTATTTACTTTCATTCTCGTGTTCATGCAGTGCGTCAACCCACGAAACCGTCTTTTCGACAAAAGCAAAAACGTTTGCATAACAAATCAAAGATTTCAGAGAAAAAAATAGGCCGCTCAAAAGTTGTCTTTTAAAAATTTAAAAGCGATTAAATTTTATTTCTGATACTTCTCGAATGATTCCAAACCCTATAAGATGTATGAAATCGAAAGGACTTTGGAGTTTAAAGTTGTTGGACAAGAATGGTTATAGATCTAACGTCGCAATAATACTCAGTGATGGCAAGGGTAGAGTTCTTTTAGCAAAGAGAATTGGACAAGCATCATGGCAGTTTCCTCAAGGAGGCATAGATAGCAATGAAATACCGCGAGAGGCTTTATACCGCGAATTGAATGAGGAGGTTGGGCTAAACAAAAGTGATGTAGAGGTGTTGCAAGAGTCGAGGCAATGGCTTAAATATAGAATTCCACGCAACATGCAAAGAAAGCGCACAAAACCTATATGCGTAGGGCAAAAGCAAAAATGGTTTTTCTTGAAGTTACTAGCTGACGAATCTCGGATAAAACTTGATATGACAGAGAGTCCCGAGTTCGATGAATGGCAATGGGTAAATTATTGGTATCCTTTGACAGCTGTAATAGCTTTTAAGCAGAAGGTTTATCAACAAGCTCTTCAAGAATTTGCGAAAATAAATTCAGCGATGGAAAAGAATTTGACTGTTTGACTCTCCACTCTGCAATTTAGCTATTGTAAAAAGAAATTAAATAATTAGTTTAATAAGGAAGAATTATTTTCATTAGTTACCCAAGCATTGATCCTATTGCAATCTCGATTGGTCCATTGGATATACGTTGGTATGGACTTGCATACCTATCTGGTTTCATTTGTGCAATTTTCTTAGCAAAACGAAATAGCCAACGGCCCTGGTCTCCCATTCAAAAAAGTAAAGTGGAGGATTTAATTGCTTACGGTGTACTTGGAGTCATTCTTGGTGGGAGAATTGGTTACATGCTTTTTTATAGTGCTGATCGCTGGATGGCTGATCCAACTTTGCTTCTAAGAATCTGGGAAGGAGGTATGTCATTCCATGGTGGTCTTTTGGGCGTTACCGCAGTGATATTTTTATATAGTCGCGCTAATAAGATTAAATTTTTGAGTTTGGCTGATTTTGTTGCGCCTCTTGTTCCGGCAGGATTATTTTTTGGGAGACTTGGTAATTTCGTTAACCAGGAGTTATATGGCCGAGCAACTGATGTATCTTGGGCAATGATATTTCCCGCAGACCCATTGAGGTTGCCTCGTCATCCCTCACAGCTTTATGAGGCATTCTTGGAGGGGATATTGCTCTTCATTATTGTTCATATTTTTGCCAGGAGGCCCAGGTCTTCAGGACAAGTGGCAGGAATATTCTTAGTTTTCTATGGATTTTTTAGATTTTTAGTAGAGTTCGTTCGACAACCCGATGCTCAATTTTTAAATAAACAAGCTCTACTTCCAATGTTTGATTGGATGACAAGAGGTCAATTATTATGTATCCCGATGATTTTGTTAGGACTTTGGTTTTTACGAAATCTCTATTCGATAAAAGTTAAAGAGTGATCAATTTGATTCAGTATCACACATTAATGAAACATATCCTTGAAAACGGCATTGAGAAAATGGACCGAACAGGTGTAGGAACGAAGAGCATTTTCGGATATCAGATGCGATTCGATCTTTCAGAGGGATTTCCGCTACTGACAACTAAAAAAGTTCATTTCAAAAGTATTGCTCATGAATTGCTTTGGTTTATTCGTGGTGACACAAATATCCGTTATCTTGTGAATAATGGAGTGGGTATTTGGAATGATTGGCCCTATCAAAATTGGCTTCGAGAAACAAATCAGCAAGACGATTATAAAATTTACTCCCCAGAGTGGCGTGAACACATGAAATATTTCGTGAAGCGAATAAAAGAAGATAAAGATTTCGCTCTTCAATTTGGTGATTTGGGCCCAGTTTATGGTAAACAATGGAGAGATTTTGGAGGCATTGATCAACTAAAACAGCTAATGACTGACTTAAAAAATAATGCTAACTCTCGAAGGTTGATTGTTTCAGCATGGAATCCCGCAGACATACCCGTGATGGTAAAATCTGGATTGCCTCCTTGCCATACCCTCTTCCAATTTTATGTTGCTGACGGAAAATTAAGTTCTCAACTTTATCAAAGAAGTGCAGATGTGTTTTTGGGAGTGCCTTTTAACATAGCATCTTATGCGTTATTGACTTGCATGATTGCTAAAGTATCAGGTTATGAAGTGGGAGATTTCGTACATACATTCGGAGATGCTCACCTTTATCTCAACCATTTAGAGCAAGTTCATGAACAATTATCGAGAGAACCATTTGCTCTTCCAAATTTAACAATAAATGATAGCGTCAAGAGTTTATTTGATTTTTCATTTGAGGACATCCATCTAGAAGATTATCAACATCACAGTGCAATATCAGCTCCAGTGGCAGTCTAATGAAATTGTCAATGATAGTAGCTATGTCAGCGAATAATGTTATTGGAGTAGCAAATCAACTTCCTTGGCATTTACCTGAGGATCTGAAGCACTTTAAGAAACACACGATTAATAAACCAATCATAATGGGAAGAAATACATTTGATTCTATTGGACGTGCATTGCCTGAAAGAGACAATATCGTTCTTAGTCGAACTCAGCAACTATCACATGATCAAATCTTTTTAGCTAATAATAAATCTGATGCGCTCCGCATGGCTGAAGATTTTGCCAAAAGCAGAGGATCTGAAGAAATAATGATAGTTGGGGGAGAGCAAATTTATCGTATGTTTTTCGATGATGTCTCCCGAATCTATGTCACGTTGGTTGACTTGATTATTGATGGCGATGCATTTTTTCCTGTTATTGACTACAAAATATGGACAAGTGTTGATCATTCAGAACGGATGACGGCAAATGAATTAGAATATGAATTCGTCACATTGGAAAAATTAAGTTAAAGCAAAACATCTACCTAAAATTTACCCTCGATATGCGAAATTGTAGTCTAGTTGTTGCTAATTACAGTACAAAATGTTCACTCAGCATGTTATTTTAAGAAGGTGAATGGCGGATTAATTATGGATTAAAGCGCAAAGATAATTGATTTCTTGGGCTCAGACTGATAAAAAGACGGGCCCGATTTTTTAAAAATAATAATCTATAGAATAATTTTCGGAATTTTTAATAGCAGACATACCCAAGTTGAGGGAATCATGAAAACAAAATCGTTATTTATATATACTTTGACATCTTTTATTTTAAGCCTTTCGTTGGCTGGAAAGGTTTTATCGCAAGAAGGTGAAGTAGAGCCAATATCAATCACTCCAAAGGTTACAGTCGATGATGTACTATCAGCTGGGGCTGAGAAGGTACAGAATGCAAAAGCATCTCAGATCACAGTCGACAGAATTGCTGATCAGACAGACTCGTTGTTACAAGAATTCAAGCAAGTTAACAAACAGATTGAGAATTTGCGCGTTTATAATTCTCAGCTTGAAAGACAAATAGCTAGTCAAAAAAGAATTATGGAAGAGTTGAAAGAATCTATCTCTAATGCCACAGTAATTGAAAGAGGCGTAACCCCACTCATGATATCAATGCTGTCAAGCTTGGAGGATTTTATTCAGCTAGACATGCCATTTAAAAAAGAGGCTAGGCTTGATGCAGTCTCTGACCTTGAAATAAATCTTGATAGTGCTAAGTTTTCTGCTGCGGAGAAGTTTCGACAAATTCTAGAATTATATGACATTGAGTCTGACTATAGTTTATCGATCGAATCTTACAGAGACTTGGTTGATATAAATTCTGATGGTACCGAGGTCGAGGTAGACATGCTGCGAATTGGACGCGTTGCCTTAATGTATCAGACCAAAGATAAGTCGCAATCAGGAGCTTGGAACAAGGATACCAGCTCATGGGAGACGCTGGGCTCTGAATACCGTAGGCCAATTGATCAGGGGATACGGATTGCCAGGAAGGTCAATACTCAAGATGTTATGGAAATGCCAATTACCGCTCCGGAGGTGGCAAGATGAAGACTCTTAAATTATTCAATGTGACAGTTGCGCTCGCATCTATCTTGTTTGCTAGTACTGCCTTTAGTCAAGATGCCAAAACGCTCAATGAATTACTGGACATGATAGAGAGCTCGGCTATCTCTGAAACAGCGGAGGCTAGGAAACGAGAAGCAGATTTTGTTCGAGATCAACGGAGACAGTCTCAACTCTTAAAGCAAGCCAGGGATACTGAAGCTGCGGAAGAGCGTCGTTCTGATCGCTTAGAAAAAACCATTAGGGATAATGACATTCAAATAGCAAAGCTTCGAGAGCAAAAAGATAAAAGACTAGGCTCTTTAAAGGAATTATTTGGACATTTAACTGGAGCCGCTGGAGATATAAGAGCGAAATTAGAACAATCCATCGTGAGTGCTCAATATACCGGACGAACCGAGTTTTTAAGCGAACTTATAGACAAAATGAGTAGCGACACAAGGTTGCCAAGTATTGAAGAAATTGAACAACTATGGTTCGAGCACAAAAGAGAAATGATTGAAAGTTCTAAAATTGTAAAATTTAATCGGAATGTTTTGATGGCAGATGGCCAACAAGCAGAGATGGAAGTTGTGCGTATTGGTACTTATAACTTGTTGTCTGATGGGAAATATCTTGAGTACAGCCCTGAAACAGGCTTGGTGTCAGAATTAGCCAGACAGCCGTCTGGATACAGTGGTGGGGCAGAGGATCTCCAATCTGCTGACTCAGGTTTTACTAAGGTTGGCATAGACCCCAGCGGCCCTTTAGGAGGAGGTTTGTTGAAGGCACTCATTAACACTCCGACGTTATATGAAAGATGGCAGTTTGGTGGGATAGTTGGTCTAATTATCACTATCGTGTTCTTTGTAGCGATTATTTTGGCTATCACTAGATTTGTTATTCTCTCTGGTGTCGCATCAAAAGTTAAATCCCAGTTACGGTCTCAACAAGCAAATGAAAATAATCCGCTTGGTAGAGTGTTAAAGGTGGCTGATGAAAATGCGACTCTTGATGCGGAATCACTTGAGTTAAAACTGCATGAAGCGGTGCTGAGAGAGCGTCCAAAGATCGAGTCTGGTCTCAATTATCTTAAAGTAATATCTATGGTTGCTCCGCTAATGGGATTGTTAGGAACCGTAACGGGAATGATTATCACTTTCCAGATGATTACACTGTTTGGAGCGGGAGATCCCAAGGCGATGGCTGGAGGTATCTCTCAAGCTTTAATCACAACTGTTTTGGGCCTTGTGGTAGCGATACCCACTGTCCTCATGCACACGCTGGTTAATAGCAAAGCGCAGAAAATTCTTCATGTTTTGGAAGAGCAATCTGCAGGTATAGTAGCGGGTTCTTTAGAGAGCAAATAATCGATGTTTTTCGTTGATACACTTGCCGAAATGGGTAAGTTCATGGATTCTGGAGGTAACGTGCTCTGGATGATTGTGATATTGCTCTTTTTTATGTGGACTCTGATTTTTGAGAGGGTCTGGTATCTGACAAAATCTTGTCCAAGAGTTCTCAAGATTAAGATAGATGTATGGTCTGGAAGGAAGGATCGCAGATCAAAATTTGCTCTACAAATTCGAGAAAAGGTTATTTCGGAGGCTGCCCTGCAAATTGATAATAACATGATGATGATTAAGACCCTTATCGCGGTAGCACCACTATTTGGATTGCTCGGAACTGTTACTGGTATGATAACTGTTTTTGATGTTATGGCCTTCACTGGTGGCGGAGATGTTAAGGCAATGGCAGGAGGTGTTTCAAAGGCAACTATTCCAACAATGGCGGGAATGGTAGCTGCGCTTTCTGGATTATTTGCCATGACATTAGTGGAACGTGCAGCCGAAAAAAAGAAACATTATTTAGAAGACAACTTAATTATAGATAGAAGACTTAGAGAAAGATAAGAGACCTTACCGACGTAATAAGCCATGAGAAATAGAACAGCAAAGGCACAACCACAAGGCCAAACAATAGACTTAACTCCTATGTTGGATGTTGTGTTTATAATGCTGATATTCTTTATTGTCACTGCAACTTTTATCAAGCTTCCTGGTCCAACTGTTTCTAAAATTGATACCGTTACAGAGGATCCTTATAAAAAAGTAACTATTCTTGTTGCAGTCACTGAAGTTGATGAGTTTTGGGTAGATAAAAAACGGCTGGATGAAAATGCATTAAAGCTTAGCCTAACGAGAATGTACAACGAAAATCCTCTTAGCGGTATGGTTATACAAGCAGATAACGAATCCAGCATTGAGTCGGTTGCGAAAGTGGCTGACATAGCGAGAGATATTGGTATCTCGCCTGTTGCAATTTCAGTTGAGAATGATTAGGTATTAATTTTTATGAATGCTATCAGATTAAGCCTTTCTTCGGTTCTTGGATTGTTTATTACTTTCGGTCTGGTGTTTGTAATGTTTAAGCTAATCGACTCCGGCAATAAGGATATGGATGAGGAGAAAGCAATCAAAATACCAGACTTTCTTCATGTAGAGAGGGAGCTAACTGAAAATGTTAAAAAGACAGAAGTCGAAAAACCTGATGAGCCGGAGACTCCCCCACCAGACATACCAGAAGACCAAATTGAGTTTGAGGTTCCTGATAATGCTGTAAGTATGGCAGCTCCGAAGGTTTCAACATCCTTAAATGCGAGTTTAGGAACCTTTGCCAGAGATTCGGATTATATTCCAGTTTATGTTCCTCAGCCGCAGTATCCTAGGAGAGCACAGAGCAGGGGTAAAGAAGGATATGCAGTTATTGAGGTTATTATCACCACGACGGGCGGGGTTAGAGATCCTAAGTTACTGGAAGAAGATCCAGAGGGTTGGGGCTTCGGGCGTGCCGCGATGAAAGCTGCCTTAAAACTTAAATATAACCCTCGAGTTGTAGATGGGGTTGGGCAGGAGGTTCCCGGTGTATTATATAAGTTCACATTTAACATGGCTAAGTAGTAAATCTAATATGGCACATTACTTTAAATTATTAAGATCTAGTTGTTACGCAATGGCAGCATTTTTTTCTATCGCTGCGCTCCCTGTTGCTCAACTCCCAATAGAAGGTTTAGGTGTCTTCGCACAGGAAGAAGAAGAAAAGAAATATAAGAACGTGGAAACTAGGAAAAGGGAATCGGTTGGTAAGACTTGTAGTAGCGCACTTGATAAAGTTATTGGAGAAAAAGGACCTGTCTTTTTAGCGCAGGCAGCTGAGGATGCTGCTTCTCAAGCAGAAAGCTTGAATAAAAAAATGAAAGAAGATATCCAGAATGCTAAAACCAAAGATGAAAAGGCTTTGTTTGAGGCACAGTATAAAGAACTTAAGGTTTCTCAAGTAACTATTGATAAATATATGAAAGATGCAGGCAGATTCTGGAAAGATGGAGAGAGAGCGCTATTGAATATAGATCGCAAGGAGAAAACATGTGCCTCGGACTATGAAAAGATTCAGGTTTGGAATTATCTTGCGTATACCTACTATTCTTTGGATGATTTTAAAAAGGCAATCGTTTACTACGAGTATATTGTAAATTCTCCTGGTGAGGATGATGCCTTTCGTCTAGATACTAGAAGAACCTTAGCTCAGTTTTATGCTCAACAAGAGCGATACTTAGAGGCAATAACGCAATACGAGATTTGGGAAGCTCAAGCTTTTAGCGTGGGAGCATCTGATCGTTTGATGATGGCCCAGTTATACAATGTATTAGAAAAGAAAGATCAAGCCTTGGAAATGACAAAGATTGGTATTGCCGATGCAGAGTTGAAAGGAGAAGTTCCCAAAGAAGGATTCTGGCAAATACAGTTCCCTATCTATTATGACCGAAGCGAGTTCAAGAAAGTTGGTGAAATTCTTGAAAAGCTCGTTGAGCACTATCCCAAGTGGAGTTATTGGAAGCAACTGGGAGGGATGTACGGAATGCAAGAGCGTGATTTGGATCAGCTTGTTGCATATGAAGTAGTTTATTTGAATGGAGAATTAAAATCTGAGTCAGATATAAAAAATATTGCGGGATTTTATCAGGGCGCAGATGTGCCTTACAGAGCTGCAAAAATTATAGAGGCGGGTATTGAAGATGAAATTTTAGAAGAGACTTCAGATAATTATAAGCTTTTAGCGGATTCTTGGTATCAAGCTTATGAATTAAGAAGTGCACTTCAATCATATGAAAAGGCGTCTAAATTATCTGATTCTGGTGAAATCCAATTTAGAATTGCATCAATTTATCTCGATTTAGGGGAAGACAAAAACGCCTACCGAGCCTCACTATTGGCAGAGAAAAAAGGAGCCGGTAAGCACAAAGCTGCAAACTATAATAAGATGGGAATGGCTCTAACTAACATGTATTGTTTTAAAGATGCGGTTAAAGCATTCAACAATGCGGTAAAACACTCGAAAGATAGAAAAAGTCAAAGATCTCCAAAGCAATGGATTAAATATGCTTCGTTTGAAGATGACCGTTACAGAAAGTTGAGAAATGCTGGAGCAAAAGTCAAAAGCTGCGGTAAAGCCTAGTCGTATCCAAAACTAATCAAGCTGTGATAAATCTCTAACTGCGCCTTTGTCTGCGCTAGTGGCAAGCTTGCTGTATGCCTTGAGGGCTGGAGTTACATTTCGAGGTCTAGGTTTTTTAGGCTTCCATCCATAATTTTCGAGTTCCTTCCTTCTTGAATCTAGCTCATCCTCAGAGACAGCTAGGCTTATAGATCTCATTGGAATGTTTATTTTTATTAAGTCTCCATTCTTTACTAATCCAATCACTCCTCCTGCAGCAGCTTCAGGACTTACATGTCCAATAGATAAACCTGATGTCCCTCCAGAAAATCGGCCATCTGTTACTAAAGCACATGATTTACCGAGGTTTTTTGATTTTAAGTAACTTGTCGGATATAACATTTCTTGCATTCCAGGTCCGCCTTTTGGTCCTTCATATCGCACTAAAACAATATCTCCCGGTTTTACAAGTTCATTAAGTATCGCATCCACCGCTTCTTCTTGGCTTTCTGTAACAAATGCAGGTCCTTCAAAAATATGAATGGATTCATCGACACCAGCTGTTTTAACCACGCATCCATCTGGCGCTAGATTGCCAGTTAAGATTGCTAATCCTCCTTCCTCGCTGTAAGCATTTTCAATGCTTCTAATACAGCCAGTGGCCCGATCAGCGTCTACAGACGGCCATCGAGTGCTTTGACTGAAAGCTGTCTGCGTTGGAATGCCGGCAGGGCCAGCTTTATAAAATTCGTTTACCTTTTCATCATGAGTAACCATGACATCCCATTTCTCTAGTGCTTCTTTTAGTGATGCAGAGTGAACAGTTGGCAAATCATTATGTATCAGACCTGCTCTGTTAAGCTCGCCTAGTATTCCCATCACTCCGCCAGCTCTGTGAACGTCTTCCATGTGATAATTAGGAGTGCTTGGTGCAACTTTGCAGAGCTGTGGTACTTTTCGTGAGAGTTTATCTATATCTGCGAGAGAAAAATCAATCATTCCCTCATGAACTGCAGCAAGAAGATGAAGAATTGTGTTGGTAGATCCCCCCATTGCAATATCAAGTGTCATTGCATTTTCAAAAGCTTTTACATTTGCAATAGATCGAGGAAGAACAGATTCATCATTACTTTCATAATATTTTTTGGCAAGTGACACAATCGTTCTGCCTGCGGACAAAAAGAGGTCTCTCCGCGCTGAATGAGTTGCTAAAAGAGAACCATTGCCGGGCAATGACAAACCGAGAGCCTCTGTCAGACAGTTCATGGAATTTGCTGTGAACATACCGGAGCAGGACCCACAAGTTGGACAAGCTGATCTTTCAAACTCTTCAACTTTTTCATCACTTGCGCTCTCATCAACTGCTATTACCATCGCATCTACTAAATCTAGATTATGATTTGCTAATTTTGTTTTACCTGCCTCCATCGGCCCACCCGAAACAAAAATCGTAGGTATGTTTAAACGCATTGCAGCCATGAGCATACCCGGTGTTATTTTGTCGCAGTTTGAGATACAAACCAGTGCGTCTGCACAATGTGCATTTACCATATACTCAACTGAATCTGCGATAACATCTCTGGAGGGTAATGAATAGAGCATTCCATCGTGCCCCATCGCAATTCCGTCATCTACAGCAATTGTATTGAATTCGCGTGCTATCCCACCGGCTTTTTTAATTTCTGATGCAACTAAGTCCCCCATGTCTTTGAGATGAACATGACCAGGCACAAATTGTGTGTAAGAGTTTGAAATAGCTATAAGAGGCTTCTGAAAATCTTCATCTTTTAAACCAGTAGCTCGCCACAGAGCCCTGGCTCCTGCCATGTTCCTTCCTTTCATGGTTGTATTAGATCTATATTCAGGCATGTATTAGATTTTCATATTTCATTTATTATTTTTCGAGTGTCTTGCATCTATTTGGTTTTAGCGCATGAGTATACCTTGCGATATGTTTTCTGGGAAATGGGACATAAAAATTTGGTATTTTTATTGACCTAGAGGCTTATCTTATCTTTCACTTTAATAAAGTTGTAATAATCAGTAAAACCATTTAATTTTTTTTTGCCTGACACATTATAATATTTAGCTAAACTATATCATTGAGTCATAATGGTTTAAATTTTTACAATTAATAGAAATCTAGATAATAAGGAAAGCCAAATGTCATTTGCAGATAGAGATGGATATATATGGATGGATGGAGTTTTAAAAGACTGGAGAGATTCCAATACCCATTTTTTGACGCATTCACTGCACTATGGATTGTCTGTATTCGAGGGAGTGAGAGCTTACAATACTGTAAAAAATGGTACATGTGTTTTCAGACTAAAAGATCACACTCGTCGTTTATTTGATTCCGCTAAGATATTGCAATTGGAGATACCCTATTCTGAAGATGAAATTAACAGTGCTCAGTTAGAAATAGTGAAAAAAAATAGTCTCAGTGAGGCATATATAAGACCGTTAGTTTTTCTGGGTTCTCAAGGTATGGGCTTAAGAGCTGAAGGTCTTAAAGTCCATGTGGGAATTGCGGCATGGGAGTGGCCCTCTTATATGTCTCCAGAGTCGCTTGAAAGAGGTATCAAAGTTCGTACATCGTCATATACCAGGCATCATGTAAATATTACTATGTGCAAAGCTAAAGCCAGTGGCAATTATATTAATTCGATGATGGCGCTGCGAGAGGCTTTAGATTCAGGCTGTGATGAAGCTATGATGCTCGACACTGAAGGCTTTGTTGCAGAGGGTAGTGGTGAAAATTTTTTTATGGTTAAGGATGGAATCTTATACACACCCGAATTAACCTCATGTTTGAATGGGATCACTCGAGCTACAATTTTCACACTTGCGGCAGATCAGGGATTAGAAATCAGAGAAAAAAGAATAACACGGGATGATGTTTACATTTGTGATGAAGCGTTTTTTACTGGAACTGCTGCTGAGGTGGTGCCTATAACAGAATATGATGGAAGAATTATTGGATCTGGTAAAAGAGGTAAAATTACAGAACTACTTCAGTCCAAATATTTTGATGTGGTAAAAGGAGCTATTCCAGATTACATGCACTGGTTAGATTCAGTCAATTAATTAAATTTTCAGGAAATATCTAGTGAACCATCAAAATGAGACGAAAGTTAACATTCTCTGCATGAAATGGGGATCGAAATACGGTGCCGATTATGTGAATAAGCTTTATTCAATGGTCGCTAGAAATTTATCTAAACCATTCCGATTCATATGTTTGACCGACGACGCTAAAGGTTTGATGAGTAATATCGAGTGCTTTCCCATCCCAAAAATTTCAGTGGAATTGTCTGGACCAGAGCGTGGATGGAATAAGCTAGCAGTTTTTCAAGAATCACTTTATGACATTACTGGTGACATCCTATGTTTGGACTTGGATTTAATTATTGTTGGAAGTCTTGATGATCTTTTTGAAATAGAGGGTTCGTTTTTAATAATTAAAGATTGGGTTAAGAGTGATTTAACTGGCAATTCGTCAGTATATCGATTTACTGTTGGAGCCCATAAAGAGGTGTTGTCGGTGTTTGAAAATTCTTTTGAGTCGATCAAAAAGACTTTTCGGAATGAACAAGAATATTTATCAGATATGATGGCAAAGAAAAATTGTTTAAAGTATTGGCCTGTGGATTGGTGTCGCAGTTTTAAACGTCACTGCATTCGTCGTTTTTCGTTCGTTGTAGCAAGGGATACTTTAATTCCCATTAACTCACGCGTAATAGTTTTTCATGGTAAACCTGATCCTCATGATGCGCTCAATGGGCACAGTGGTAAATGGTATCGCAAGTTCAAGCCAGCTGACTGGGTTGGCGAATACTGGAGATAAAATAACTGTATTTTTAAAACCATATGGCCCGATATTTTTATTCTTTAATACTTTATTTATTAGCTCCATTGATTTTTTTGCATTTGATAGTGAGAGGATTTAAGTCAAGAGAATACTGGTACAGATGGAGAGAAAGGTTGGGATTTATTCCCAAAATCAATCAGAAGAATATAATTTGGATTCATGCTGTTTCGGTTGGTGAGGTAATGGCCGCTATTCCTCTGATCAAAAACCTCCAGAAGAGTTTTAGGGGCCGAACGATATTAGTCACAACCACAACACCAACAGGATCTGAACAAGTCCTCAATAGTTTTGGATCTTCAGTGAAGCATTTTTATATACCATATGATTTCAATGGCTCTATTAACCGGTTCATGAAGTGTATTAATCCCGCGATTCTCATTCTCATGGAGACTGAGTTATGGCCAAATACAATCAATTATTGCACCCAAAAAAAAATACCTGTTGTGTTAGCAAATGCCCGAATGTCTCTAAAGTCATATCGAACTTACCGCTCTTTTTCGTTTCTGACATCACCTATGTTTGCAATGATAACTCTTGTGTGTGCCCAGTACGAAGATGACTTAAAAAGATTTGAGGCGTTGGGGGTATCTCGAGGCCAGATGATTAGAACAGGCAATATAAAGTTTGATGTGATCATAGAAAAAAAGGATAGAGAAAATGCAGCTGTAATACGTGAACAGCTGGATAAAAAAACTGTGTTGATTGCGTCAAGTACCCATGATGGTGAGGATAAAATAGTATTAGAAATTTTTAGAAATCTACGAAGAAAATTCTCAATGTTAGTACTTATACTCGTACCTAGGCATCCTGAAAGATTTGAATCTGTTAGTAATATGCTAAATAGAAGTGGATTCTCAATTAAGAGACGATCTGTAGATAAACAATTTTCGGAGGCTGATGTGATACTTGGAGATACTATGGGAGAGTTAAAATCTCTCTATGGCGTCAGTGATATTGCTTTTATAGGGGGTAGCTTTATTAAAACTGGCGGGCATAATCCGATAGAGGCCGCTATATGGGAGATTCCCGTTTTGGTTGGTCCACATACTTTCAATTTTTCATCAGTCAATAAAATTCTTGAGGAATCTGGTGGGCTAAAAACATGTGCTAGTCAAAATTCTTTAGAAATTGAAATATCAAAACTATTAAACGATCCGGCGTATAAAAATAAATCTGGCCGCGCAGCTTTAAAGGCAGTGGAAGATAATATTGGTGCCTTGAGCTTATTAACTGGAAAGATTGAAGATCTTATCGCGTAACTGAGATTTTCGGATCAAGCCATGCATTCAGTTGATAAATATCTTGAGGAGATAGTTGGCCAGCCACCTCTTTTAAACTCATCATAGCGAAAATATAGTCATATTTAGAATTTGCATAATTACGTTTTGCTTGAAAAAGAGCCCGCTGTGCACTCAAAAGATCTACGATGTTTCTCGTTCCCACTTCGTATCCTGCTTGAGTTGCATTTAATGCACTTTCTGCCGAGGTGATAGCTTGTTTTCTAGCTTTAACTCGGGCAGCGTTAGTGATGACGAGCTGATGTTGTGCTCGTGCACTTTGAGCAGTTGATCGTTTCACAGCTTCATAGCTTTGTTCTGAGGCAATAGACCGTTGTTTTGCCTGTCTGCTTGAGGCATTCAAGCCGTAAGACCAAATTGGCATTGTAAAAGACAAATTAAAACTATGACCATCACTAAGTGATGAGATGTTTGAACTTGAGAGGGATGGAATGTAACTTATTTGAGAGCCTTCTGTTTCAGAGTCTGAATACCTCGCACTCGCAGTCAACCTTGGATACAGCTCGGCCGCTGCAGCCTTCGCTTGATTGTAAGAAGAGTCCTTCCCAAATTTTGCAACCTTAATATTGAAGTTATTTTCTAAAGAAAACGTTACCCAAGAATTTGCATCCAGCGGGGTTGGATTTTCCGCATTAAACTTTTCACTCAATCCTGAAAGATTGTCATATCGCTCTCCAGTAAGCACTTCAAGATTATCAAAAGCAATTGCCAACGCGCCTTTGGCTTCCAAACTATTTACTAGGGCATCATCAAATATTGCTTGGGCTTCATGAACATCTGTTATTGGTAACAGCCCAACCTCAAATCGTTCTTTAGTTTGTTCGAGTTGTCTAAAGATAGCTCTTTGCTCGGCTTTTCTCGTTTCATTATTATCAAAAGCTCTAAGTACACTCAAATACGCATTAGTTACTCTAATGATTAAATTCTGTTGGTCAGCTGCAAATTGAGCCTTGGCACTCTCACTAAGTGCTTTTCCACTCTTAAATTGGTACCAAGCAGGTAAATCAAAAACAGCTTGATTCAATGAGACACCGTATGAAGTTGTTTCAGTATCTGAGAAGCTGCGGCTGAAAAATGGATCTGCCGAAATAAATGAATAAACTTGAGATGCGCTGCTATTTCTCTCTGACTCTGTGATATCAGCATAGGAGGATAGAGAAGGAAGCAATCGAGATTTACTTATATTCTCGGTTTCCTTACCTACCTTTAGATTTGCTCTTGCTGCTTTCATGACTGGATCATTTTGTACGGCAAGATCGTATATATTACTGATTGTCTCTGACCAAGATGATTGGATAAAAATTAAAAGACATATTAAAAGGGTGATGAATTTAGTCATTTGGTTGCCTTTTCTTTTACTATTATTCACTTGGTTAAGTTAATGATGGTTATTTTATCAGATCATTAGTTTTATAAGTAGCTTAAAGGTACAACGGAGTTATATTCATGGTGTTTACATTAATTCTTATTATATTGGATAAAAAATTATGACAACAGGACATACATATGGAGATAAAGATGTAAGAATTATCTCGAAAGAGCGTATTTATGATGGGTTCCTTAAATTTAGTAAGGTCAAATGTTGCTTTAAATTGTTCAAGGGTGGCTGGAGTTCTTATGTAACTAGAGAATTAATCGAAAAAGAGGAGGCCGTGGGTGTAATTCTTTATGATGAAAAAAATGATCTAGTTGGCATTATTGAGCAGTTTAGAGTAGGTGCCATAAAGAGTTCCTTCAATGCATGGCAATTCGAAATTGTTGCAGGCATGGTTGGGAGAGATGAGTCATTGGAAGAGGTTGCAAAACGTGAAGTTCTTGAGGAGACAGGCATCTGTGTTTCTGAATTATGTCCGATTATAAGCTACCTTCCTAGCGCAGGTGTTTCGGATGAAAAAATGAATTTATTTTGTGGATATGCAGATTTGATAAATAAATCAGGACATTTCGGTCTTGAATCAGAAAATGAAGACATAAAGTTACATGTATGGTCATTTGATGAAGCGATGCAAGGTCTCTATGGTGGGTATTTCAATAGTGCAGCTAGTATTATTGCATTACAATGGTTAGAGAAGTACAGGCAAGAAGCCGCTTTGTGTTAATGATTAATTTTATTGAGTGATTAAGTGATTAATAGTAATAAAACTAAGACAGATTTAAATCGAATTCACAGCGAGTGTGAGCAGAATTATAGAAGAATAAATAGGCTAGGTTTTGACTCTAGAAAGATTGATAACGAGCAGGTATTTTCAATAGCAGAAAAAGAAAATCTTGAAATGCATCTAAAAGTATTACGAGTATCGCGTTATACGAGCGTTATTTTATTAAATTTCAGTCAAACTGATATCCAATGGCTGCCGAAAATTGAGCTACAAATGAGATACTATGAAGATGCCAAGATGTTAGAAGTGATCGAGTGGTGTTCTGACAGGACAATCCCATGGGAGCTTTCAGAGAAGAAGCATAATCAATCTAGAGATGAAAAATGGCAGTGGAATGCGTTTCTTGGAGAACTTCTTTTAAAAGCGACATTGTGTAGAGAGCTCCAAACTAGGGCATGAGTGAGGTTCAAAAAATCCGTTTGCTGCAAATAACGGACCTTCATTTTGGCAAAACGCCGCAATGTCTTGTAAATCACGTTAATCCGGTTATGACTTTTAATGCAATTTTGGATGATATTGATAGATTGCGATGGCATAAGGATATCATCATTTTATCGGGTGATTTGTCTGGAATAGAAAGTTATAAATCATACAAGATACTGAATAAAATTCTTAAATGTCGAGACAAGAAAATTATTTGGTTACCTGGCAATCACGACAACGTTACTGACATGATCAAGTATTTGAAAGATTTCCCGAGAATAATATCTATGGCTTTGCAAAATTGGTCAGTAATCACTTTGGATACTTCTCAGCCGAACTCACCGGTTGGTTATATTCATGCTGATGAGTTACAAATGCTTGAAAGGCAGCTGGTAAAAATGAAAGATAAATTTATCATAATCGCAATGCACCATTGCCCTGCCTTAGTTGGATCAAGATGGTTAGATAAGCATCGTGTCAAAAATCACTCAGATTTTTTTAGAATTTTATCGAATCATAAAAATATAAGAGGTATCTTTACAGGGCATGTGCATCAAAAGTTTGAGGGGATATGTAAAGACATTGCAGTATATACAACCCCTTCAAGTTGTTTTCAGTTTGAGCCGAATAGTCAAAAGTATGAAATTTCGGAGACTTTGCCTGGTTATCGATGGCTACATTTGTTTGACGATGGTACTCTTGAGACTGGTGTAAACTATGTCTCAGCTAAATTAACAGGTTAAGAAAAGACAGAGTAAATTATAAAAACATTCCTAATAATCTAAAAAATAGAGACTTCATAAATGTTTACACTACTTTATCTGCATGGGTTTAATAGTGGACCAGGGTCAAAAAAAGCAAGGCAAACCAGAGAATGGCTAAAAAAAAACGCGCCGAGTATTAATTTTATTTGCCCACAGCTTTCACCTTATGCCAAAGAGGCACTCATTCAAATTGAAAAAATAGTCAATAAGTATATTGACTCCATTTCACTGCTCGGGAGCTCAATGGGCGGGTTTTTAGGTACTTATTTGGTAGAGAAGTATTCCATCAAAGGTGCATTTGTGAATCCTGCGGTAAACCCATCTCGAGGATTATCAAATTATATCGGTCAAAATAGAAATTACCTATCAGATGAAACATGGGTTTTTAAAAAACATCATATTAGCGAATATAAAGAAGTAACTTGTAAAAAAATCATGAAGCATGGCCAATATCTAATTTTGCTGGAAACTGGAGACGAGGTTTTAAATTATAAAGACGCTGTTCAATATTATAATGGAGCCTCTATAATCATCGTTCAAGGGGGAGAGCATCGGTTTGTGAGTTATGAGAAGTATTTGCCAAAAATTTATGATTTTCTTTTTTCCTAATCTTAGACGAGGCTGATTGATGAGCTTGAAAACATATGATGCCAAGGATATTGAAGTATTAACAGGACTTGACCCAGTTAGGAAAAGACCTGGAATGTATACGGATACAACTCGTCCAAATCATTTGGCTCAGGAGGTTATTGATAATAGCGTAGATGAAGCACTCGCGGGTCATGCAAAACAAATTGAGGTGATATTGCATGTGGACGGTTCACTCTCAGTCATAGATGATGGGCGTGGAATGCCAGTGGATGATCATCCGGAGCAAAAAAAACCTGGCGTTGAAGTAATCTTATCAACACTCCATGCCGGCGGAAAATTTTCTAATAATAGTTATCAATTTTCGGGTGGGTTACACGGTGTAGGTGTTTCGATAGTTAATGCCTTATCAACGTCTCTTGAGGTCACTGTAAAACGTGGTGGCAATGTATATCAAATGTCTTTTAGTGGAGGTGAGAAAAAGGCAGATTTAGAAATAGTTGACACTTGTGGACAAAGAAATACGGGGACTATTCTACGATTTTGGCCTGATAGTAAGTATTTCGATTCAGTGAAATTCTCCATCTCAAGATTGCGTCATATTTTAAAAGCAAAGGCAGTTTTATGTGGAGGACTCTCAGTCAGTTTTTTTGATGAAAATACAAATCAAACTGAAGAGTGGTATTTTGAAGATGGTTTGAGAGACTATTTAATGGAGTCCTCGTCAAACTACACCACTTTGCCAGAGGATCCATTCATTGGTAAATCCTCTACAAACTCTGAATCAGTGGAATGGGCAATACAATGGATGCCTGATGGAGGAGAGACGATTCAAGAAAGTTATGTCAATCTAATTCCAACTACTCAGGGTGGTACCCATATAAATGGTATGCGATCAGGAATTTTGGAGGCTATAAGAGAATTCTGTGAACTCAGAAGTCTGCTGCCTAGAGGTGTGAAGCTGGCACCGGAGGATATTTGGGATAGAGTAAGTTTTGTATTATCAGTGAAACTTACCGATCCTCAATTTTCTGGACAGACCAAAGATAGATTATCTTCTCGGGAGGTAGCGGGCATAGTATCTGGAATATTAAAAGATGCCTTTAGTTTATGGTTAAATCAGCATGTTCAAGATGGTGAAAGTCTCGCGACCCTTTTTATTCAGTCCGCACAGAGGAGATTAAAGGCAGGAAAAAAAATTACTCGAAAAAAAGTCACGCAAGGTCCTGCTCTTCCAGGAAAGTTAGCGGATTGCTCGAGTGTTGACCCAAAAGAGTGTGAAATTTTTCTTGTTGAAGGAGATTCTGCTGGAGGTTCTGCCAAGCAGGCAAGAAATAGAGAAAATCAGGCTATCATGCCGCTCAGAGGTAAGATATTAAATACTTGGGAAATAGATTCCCAAGAAATTTTAGCTTCTCAAGAAGTTAATGATATTTCCATTGCACTGGGAGTTGAACCAGCCGATGATGATTTAAACGGACTCAGATATGACAAAATTTGTATTCTTGCTGATGCCGATTCTGACGGTCTGCATATTGCAACTCTGCTATGTGCGCTATTTGTGCGTCATTTCAGAACCTTGGTAACTCGTGGACATGTTTATGTTGCGATGCCGCCACTATTTCGCATTGATGTGGGAAAAGACGTTTATTATGCTTTGGATGAGGGTGAGAAAAATTCAATTATTGAGAGAGTGAAGAAAGATCAACAACGGTCAAAAATAAGTGTTCAACGTTTCAAAGGTTTAGGTGAAATGAATCCTTCTCAGCTAAGGGAAACAGCTATGAATGCTGATACTAGGAGGCTCGTGCAATTGACGTTCAATGCTAATGAAAATACCAATAATTTAATGGATATGCTTTTATCCAAGAAAAGATCTCCCGATAGGAAGATTTGGCTTGAGAAGAAAGGAAATTTAGCAAATGTTAATTAAACCTTATCGAATAGAGGATTCGAATGTCTGATGTTGTAACTTTTAGTAATAAAGGATACGAGACCAAATCAGTTGGAGACTTTGCTGAAGAGGCTTACCTTGACTATGCAATGTACGTAATACTCGATCGTGCATTGCCACATATTGGTGACGGACTTAAGCCAGTGCAACGCCGCATCATTTATGCAATGAGTGAGTTAGGATTAAAATCAACGGCTAAATTTAAAAAATCTGCGCGCACTGTTGGTGATGTTATCGGTAAATTTCATCCTCATGGCGATAGTGCAGCATATGAGGCTATGGTCCTAATGGCGCAATCATTTTCTTACCGGTATCCACTGATTAACGGTCAAGGAAATTGGGGATCCCCTGATGATCCTAAGTCATTTGCTGCTATGCGCTACACAGAGTCAAAGTTATCTGCTTATGCAAATATCCTTCTATCAGAGGTAAGTGATGGAACTGTGGAGTGGAAGCCAAATTTTGATGCTACTCTCGAAGAACCAATAATCTTCCCAGCAAAAGTACCCAATCTTCTGTTGAACGGATCTACAGGTATTGCAGTCGGAATGGCAACAGATGTTCCTCCTCATAATTTAATTGAAGTTGTAAATGCGTGCCTTTACCTTTTAGATAATCCAAGAGCAGAGAATGATGCTATTTATGATTTTATAAAAGGGCCTGATTTTCCAACGGGTGGAGAAATTATAAGCTCTAAAGCTGATATACAGAGTTGTTATGAGTCAGGTAGGGGCTCTATTAAAATGAGAGCAGTTTGGAGTAAAGAGGATGGTGTGATTATTATTAATGCACTTCCTTTTCAGGCCTCTGGATCCAAAATACTTGAGCAGATTGCATCCCAAATGAGAGCAAAGAAACTCCCTTTGGTAGAGGATTTGAGAGATGAGTCAGATCACGAGAATCCAGTAAGATTAGTTATCGTGCCTAGATCAAACAGAGTTGATGCTAATGCATTGATGGATCACTTATTCGTCACTACAGATTTGGAGAAAAGCTACCGAGTAAATTTAAATGTCATTGGCTTGGATGGATTGCCAAGAGTAATGACTCTTAATCAAATTCTTAAAGAATGGTTGAAATTTAGGAAAAATATCACAAAAAAGAGATTGAGCTATCGTCTTGAAAAGCTTAAACATCGATTGCATCTTTTAGATGGTTTGTTAATTGCTTTTTTGAATATTGATGAAGTCGTGAGAATAATACGAGAGGAAGATCAGCCGAAGAAAGAAATAATTTCTCGTTTTAATCTTAGTGATTTGCAGGCCGATTATGTGCTTGATACCAAGTTGCGACAGCTCGCGAGACTCGAGGAAATTAAAATACGATCTGAGCAAAATGAGTTGGCGAAAGAAAAATCTGAACTGGAATTGACTTTGGAATCAGAGTCTCGATTGAAGACTTTAATGAAAAAAGAACTAAGAGCAGTTTCTGAAGACTTTGGAGATGATAGAAGATCTCCTCTGGTAGAAAGAGGCGAAGCTATTGCGTTTTCTGAGACTGATTTAATGAGCGTAGAGCCGATTACGATTATTTTATCGAAGGCTGGTTGGATACGAGCTGCAAAAGGGCATGACATTGATCCAACAGCAGTTAATTTTAAGTCTGGTGATTCTTTGCTTGCTTCAGTAATTGGTAGAAGCAACCAAAATGTTTATCTTCAGGATTCCACTGGTAGATTTTATGCTGTCCCCAGCCATACCTTACCCTCGGCTAGAGGACAGGGTGAGCCTGCAAGCGGAAAATTAAATCTCCCTACTGGTGCCACTTTGACTGGTTTGATAATGGGAGAGGATGAAAAGGAAGTTTTTGTCGGAACAAGCGCAGGTTATGGCTTCAGAACGACGATCACTGATCTGCATACTAAGAACAAAGCAGGTAAGTCTGTGGTAAAAATCTCTCCATATGCACAAGTTGTTCAGCCAAAATTAATCTACGACGAAAATTCATTGATTGTTGCTGTGAGCAATGAAGGGCGAATGTTGGTTTTCGATATAAGTAACGTTCCCAAGCTTGCTAAAGGTAAAGGAAATAAGATTATCAATATTCCAAGTGCTCGGTTAAAGAGAGGTGAGGAGTGGGTGGTAGATTATGCCATTGTTGGGCAAGGTACTTCCCTTTTAGTATATTCAGGGAAAAGATATCTTTCGCTAAAATATGGTGATTTGGAACATTACGTCGGTGAACGTGGAAGAAGAGGCCATAAGTTACCCAGGGGATTCCAAAGGGTAGATTATTTGAAATCTGAATAATTGATTTGATTTTACTTAATTATCCGATAGCAAAATGGTTCCAATGAGAATGTTTAATGCCTCATATAGTTGGTTATCTTTGATCGTGCTGTTCTCTTCAGTATTTTTGTCTGTTTCATCGGAGGCAACTTTTGGATCAGTACTCAAATGACCGGACAGATTCTCCTCTCTTGCCCTCTCAAATGTTTCATACAGTCTTATCTCAGCAGGCTCAATAACGATATCGGGAATAATGCCAGCTGCTTGGATTGATTTGCCGCTTGGCGTGAAATAAAGAGCTGTCGTAAGTTTTACAGCGCTTGACTCATTGATAGGGACTACAGTTTGAACTGAACCCTTGCCAAAACTTCGAGTTCCAAGTATCACTGCTCTATTATTATCTTGTAGAGCCCCAGCGACAATTTCAGAGGCTGAAGCACTTCCTTCATTAATTAGTACCGCAATAGGAATACCTTTTGTAATATCGAATGGATCAGCATAGAACTCCTGATTTGCAGAAGATAATCTTCCCTGGGTATATACGATTTGTCCATCACTTAACAACATATCTGCAATTGTTATGGAGGGAGGTACTAGGCCACCAGGATTATTTCGGAGGTCAATAATAAGGCCTTCCAGTTCTTTACCATTAAGTTCAACAAGCTTTTCATATTCATCTAGAAAATCTTCATCTGAGGAAATCTGAAATTGCGCTATCCGAATATATCCAACGTTTGGATGCAAGAGTCGACTTCGCACTGAACTAATTTGTATTGTATCTCTAATGAGAGTCTTGGATATCATTTGATTCAGACCCTCCCTTAATATTGTAAGTTCTATTTTTGTACCTTTTTTACCTCTCAATTTATCAATAGCTAGTCGTATATTCATTTTGCCAACAGGAGCTTTATCTATTTCAACAATCAGATCCCCTGCTCTTATATCGTTCAAAAAAGCTGGTCCATCATCAATTGGTGCAATGACTCTAATGCCAGTTTTTTCACCAATCACCTCAATACCAAGTCCTCCATATTCTCCAGATGCATTTTCTTGTAAATTTGTATATTTTTTATCGCTTAAGTACGCAGAATGAGGATCCAAGTTCTCCAGCATTCCTTGGATCGCGCTCTCCAAAAGCTGGACATCTGTGATTTCCTCTACATACCCTGTGCGAATTTGCTCAAAAACTTGCGTGAAGTTATTGATCTCTTTCACTGGCAGTCTTGAATTGGAGTTTTTATCGCTCTCCTCAGCTTTGATTGCAAAGGGAGACAACAGCAAGATTAAAAATATACCTATAAAGCCTTTCTTTTTTATATCTTTATTCATAATTGTTCTCGAACAAAAGGTTTGATTGGTTTGGACAATGATTTAAAAATTACACCTTCTTATATACTTCGCGTTATGAGTCTAAGGTTTATCCTTTGTAACTACAAAAGCACTCTTTTATCATAAATCAAAATTATCTAGTTATTATCGATTAAGGTTGATCCTGTCATCTCAGTTGGTTTTTTTATGTTCAACATATCGAGAATAGTTGGAGCAATATCAGCCAGAGAACCCGTTTTTTTTAGGTTAATGTTTTGCGATCCATAATATATGAGAGGGACAGGTAAAGTGGTATGTTGCGTGTGCTCTTGTTGTGTGATTTTATCAAACATAATTTCTACATTCCCATGGTCTGCGGTTATTAAAGCTTCACCATTATTTTTTGATAATTCCGCTAAGGCCATTTCAACAAATTTTTGAACGGCCTCAACTGATTTAATGGCCGCTTGATAATTTCCTGTATGACCCACCATGTCACAATTTGCATAGTTGCATATTATGACATCATATTTCTGAGATCTAATTGCTTTTATGAGCTCCTCAGTAACTTTATCCCCGCTCATTTCTGGTTGCATGTCATAAGTTGATACTTTTGGTGAGGCAATAAGCATTCGATCTTCGCCCTCATAAGTCATCTCTCGTCCACCATTGAGGAAAAATGTCACGTGCGCATATTTTTCTGTCTCTGCTATTCTTAATTGTTTTCGATTATTTTGTTCAAGTACTTCCCCAAGACAATTTTTAAGTTTTATCTTTGGGAAAGCACATGAGATCTTGATACCTGAGCCGTAATCAGTAGTCATCACAAAATTATTAAGTTTAGCGTTGCATCCTCGATCAAAACTTTCGAATTTTTCGTCTACAAATGCATGGGTAAGTTGTCTTGCTCTGTCCGGTCTGAAGTTAGCGAATATGACCGCATCAATCTTTTTGATGACATATTTGTTTTTTGTTTCACTTATTTGGGTTGCTTGAACGAATTCATCTGTCTCACCTCGAGCATATGCGCTCTCTAAAGCTTCAATAGCACTACCCGCGACATATTCGCTTTCTCCTGTTGCGATCAATTTGTATGCTTTTTGGGTTCTTTCCCATCGATTGTCTCTATCCATAGCGTAATATCTACCAATAATAGATACTATCTTTGCAATACCAAACTTTCGACAGATACTCTCTGTTTTGGTCAGAGATTCTTTTGCGCTTTTTGGTGGAGTATCTCTTCCATCCAAAATAGCATGAACCTTAATTTCTTTCGCGCCTCTAGATGCGGCCAACGTAATAAGTTCATTTATGTGATTTTCATGACTGTGCACGCCACCCCGAGAGAGTAATCCAATTATGTGCACACATCCATTACTCTTAATTGCCTTGTCAATCGAGTTGCAATATGCACTGTTTGAGTGGAAAGATTGATCTTGGATAGATTTGTTTATTCGAGTGAGACTTTGAAATATTGGCCTTCCTGCTCCAATTGTCGTATGTCCTACTTCTGAATTACCCATTTGTCCATCTGGCAAACCAACACTTTCTCCTGAAGTCTCAATAAGACATTTTTCTAGTGAGGTTTTCGACCAGAGATCATCCCAGATAGGCACTTTTGCATCAGCTACTGCATTGAATTGCTTTTTATCGCTATGCCCACATCCATCGAGAATAAATAGCACTACCTGTGAAGTATTACTAGCCATATTTTTCTAATTCTTTGTAACTTTAAAAGGTTTTGTGAGTAGTATTAATTTTGGCATTAGTGTTAGCGATCCTACTAATGCAAGAGTCATCGCCATGCCAGTGAGAATTCCAAAATGGATAGAGGGCACAAAATTGGAAAATGTAAGGATCGAAAAGCCCGCTATTATAGTAACTGAAGCTATAAATAACGCTTGTCCGATGCTTGTATGAGCATTTCTGAGTGCCACCGTATATTTTTGATGTTTCTTGAATTCCACTTTAAATCTGGAGATGTAGTGAATAGCGTGATCGACACCTATTCCAACCGTTATCGCAGCAATTGTTATCGTCATCATATTAAGGGGGATATTTAAGATTCCCATACTTCCTAAAATTACTATTGCAGCGAGAATGTTAGGTGTTATTGCGATCAAAGATAGTTTTATTGATTTAAACAGAAGCATAAACATTGCAAAAATTGCTAGTAGCACTGAAGTTAACGTTTGGATCTGTGATTTATAAAGAGAGTTCAACATATTTTCATAGAGCACAAATATGCCTGAAAGTCTCACTTGATCTTTTTCGAGATTGAGTTCTTTGTATGCATAATTCTCTATTTTACTTATTAGCGCTTTTCTATTGAGATTCTCACTGCCTTCCACAATTCTTGCTTGAATTCGGACTTCATCAGTTTCTTCATGCCAAAAAGGAGTAATTAATTGCTTTGTTACCTCTTTATCTAGATTTTGGCGTAAAAGTGAAAGTTCAAGATCATTGAGTTTTCGATTGCTCAAATCGGTACCAATTTTATTTAGTTGTACAAGCGAAGTTACTTTTCCAATCTCTGGTAAGTTCTCCATGTAGTTATGTAATGTTTCTAATTCACTTAAGCCAACAGAGGAAAACCAATAACTTGGTTCTAAATTCTCTAAGTCATTCTCATCCATGCCATAGTCTGAGAAATCATCAAATTCGACAAACTCGTCGAAATCTAAAGAATTTTCATACTCAGAAAAGTCAGTTTGTTCACCTGCTCCAAAATCGACTAGTAGATCTTCCGCATTGATTGAAAATTCAGGAGCATTGATAATAACGTCCAATGGAGTTGTTCCCCCTAGGGACTGATCTACTGTTTTCATCCCTTGATGTATTTCGGTACTTGAGTGGAAAAAGTCTATGAATTTATTCTCAACTTTCAGTTGAGAGATTCCGATTATTCCAAATGCGCAGAGACCAAGAGATATTGCAATAATTTGTGTGCCATATTTTTCAGTAACCATCGCCAATTTATGTGTGATGTTAAGTGATAAATCTTTTCTTGTTTTAAAATGTTTGTCACAAAATAAACAAAGAGTCGCGGGGATCACGACAAAAACTGTCAAGAATGCGCAAGATACGCCAATAGTCATCATTATGCCAAAATCGATAACTGGCCTGATATTACTCGTAACTAAGGACAAAAATGCAACAATCGTGGTAAGCATTGTATAAAAACATGGTTTAAGCATAGTTTTGACAACCAATTGAACATTACTTTTTGTTTGAAGTTTGTTACCAATATTAGATAGTTCTCTAAATCGCACGATCAAGTGGACGTTTATTGCTAACGTTAAGATAATTAAAAGAAGAATAAAATTTGAAGAGATAATAGTTAATTTCCAGCCAAGCCAGCTTAAACTGCCTAAAACAATCAAGACACAACTTGTACACGAAATTAATGGAAGGATTACGAATTCAGACTCTTTAAAAATCAGCGATAAAATGATGAGCATGAAAATGACAATTCCTATCCCATAGATCACAAGATCTTTTTTTATAAAACTGATCAGGTCAGCTGTTATCATGTCAGGGCCACCGAGGAAAATTGTCCCTCGATCACTGTATTGATCCAGAATCAGTCTCACTTGCCTAACTCTTTCATGATCTAACTCATACCTAATTGTTTGATAGTCATTGAATGTAGTATTAGCAATGTCGAGTTGTTTGGTTTCTTCTGTTGTTAAACCGACTTCATTTGCCCTTTGTCTTAAGTTGTCTCGATTCTCCGCAAGCGCCATGTATTTTTTATCGATAGCAATCGTGAGTAATATTGCCGTTATCTCAATATTTTCACTTAATATATTATCCCTATATATCGGGCTTTCGAGGAATTCTGTTATAGCTAAATTTTTATCAATACCTTTAGATAACAATGTTCGTGGTTCATCCGCTAAATCTTCTATTGTAATTTTTGGGCTGTAAAGTAGTGGCACATTTACAATCGAGCTTACATCCAAAACACCATCTACCTTTGATAGTTCTTCACTCATGATTTTGATCGTGTCAAGATTAGCATCATCAAATAATGATCCATTGTTTGGTTTGAATGTAACTACAAGGAAGTTATCCGTGCCATAACGAGTCGAGACTTGACGATGAAATTCCAAATCTGCATCTCTCTCTAGTGTCAGTGAATCTGCTGACGCATCGAGCTTAAAATCTTTCAACCCAATTGAGAGTAGGATCGTGATTAAAAACATGAAAGAGAGTGCAATAACTGGCTTCTCTATAACAGCATAATCATAAAGCTTCAAAAAGAAATTCTCTTGTTCATTATCAGGGATTATATTGTATACAGATATTATGCTTCTTCTATATGCTCAAATACAGTCAATTAATTACAGTTATTCAAAATTCAAGTGTTGCGTGAGGATAGATTGTCATCTGTTTGAACCACTTATTTCGTAAACTACCACTAAAAGCGCAACAATAATAAGAGTGTGTCTGAGGGTAACTTATGTCGGTATCTAAAAGTTTTTTAGGAATTCTTATTTCTCTTTTTTTAGGAGCCGTGTTTTTATTTGCGGGTAGCTTCAACAGTATTTTAATTGATGGATTACCTCTGTTTGTTCTATGTGGAATGGTGGGTTTTGTTTTGCATTGGTTGATTTTTGTGCCCTCTTTTATTTTTTCAACAGAGCATTACTTCGACTTGACAGGTTCTATCTCTTATGTGGCAACCGTAATTTTAGCGTGCTTGCTAACCCCAGAACTTCATGCCCGAGATATTATCATCTCGATTATGGTTTTGATTTGGGCGATCCGACTAGGCTCTTTTCTTTTTACTCGGGTAAAAAGAGATGGGCAAGATAGGCGCTTTGAGGTCATGAAACACCGATTTGTTTGGTTTTTAATGACGTGGACTTTAGGTGGTTTATGGGTTTTAGTTACTCTCTGTGCTGCTCTTGCAGCGATTACATCAAGTAATAAACTTGATCTTGGAGTGCTAGGAATTTTAGGGATAGTGCTTTGGTGTTTGGGTTTTGTTATCGAAGTGATTGCAGACCATCAGAAGACGCAATTTAGAAAAGTCCCAGAGAACAAAGATAGATTTATTTCTAATGGATTATGGTCTTGGTCTCAGCATCCTAATTATTTTGGTGAGATTTTGCTTTGGCTAGGCGTTGCATTTATAGCGTTTCCTGTTTTGTCTGGAATACAGATGCTCACCTTGATATCCCCTGTATTTGTCTACTTTTTGTTAACGAAGGTAAGTGGTATCCCTCTTCTTGACAGGTTAGCAAACAATAAATGGGGCGATGACGCAGATTATCAAAAATATATCCGATCCACTTCTAAGCTAGTTCTTTTGCCGCCAAAATAACTCTATAATCATTCCTTTAAACGAATAATATGCGTTATGAAAGGCGTGATACTGGATTTCGATACAATCGGTCCAGACGATTTAGATACATCTATCCTATTGTCTCTTCCAATTTCTTGGCAGATATATGGCAATACTTCCTTTAATGAGGTAAATGAAAGAATCAGATATGCTGATGTTGTTCTTACGAACAAAGTCGAGCTATCAAATGAAAATATAAAGCAAGCAGCAAATTTAAAACTGATTGGATTGTTTGCAACAGGAACAAACATAATTGATCTTGAGGCGGCTAGTGATAAAAATATTTGTGTGTCGAATGCAGTAGCTTATTGCACTGACTCAGTTGTTCAACACGTTTGGGCTTTGATTTTAGCGCTTACTACTCGGATTTTTGATTATTCTCAAGCTGCTACAGATGGCCGGTGGGAAAGGAGTAACTCCTTCTGTGTGATGGACTATTCTGTTAAGGAGTTAGCAGGCAAAACTTTAGGTGTTGTCGGTGCTGGCGAACTTGGAAGGGCAGTTGCCTCAGTTGGACTAGCTTTTGGCATGAACGTGAAATATGCACTTTTCCCAGAGAGGCATAGCTTTACGCACGACAATAGACTTGAATTTAAAGTATTGCTTCAGCAGAGCGATATAGTCACTCTTCATTGTCCCTTGACAAAAGATAATGTCAATTTAATCGATAAAAAAGAGCTCAAACTGATGAAATCCACTGCTATATTAATAAATACTGCTCGAGGAAAATTAGTGAATGAATTGAGTCTGCGAGATGCTCTTGTCAAGGGTGAAATAGGAGGTGCAGGTCTGGATGTATTAAGTCAAGAGCCACCATGCGAAGGTAATACGTTGCTAGATGATTCATTGCCAAATTTAATAATTACTCCCCACACTGCTTGGATTTCACTAGAGGCAAGACAAAGACTTGTTGAGCAAGTTGCAGGCACAGTTGGTAAATTTTTAAAGGGAGAAAAAATCAACTCTGTTTGTTGATTTTTTAGGCGATCTTATGCATGTACATATTTTAGGCATTTGTGGAACGTTTATGGGTAGCCTAGCGCTTTTAGCTAAAGCTATGGGGTATAGAGTGACGGGAAGTGATCAGAATATATATCCTCCCATGAGTGAACAGCTTGATCGATTGGAGATTGAAGTCTTTGAGGGATACAGCAGTTCCCAGCTGTCACCGAAGCCGGATCTAGTAATCGTGGGAAATGCAATGTCTCGGGGTAATGAATGCGTAGAACACATTCTCGAGATGCAAATACCTTTTATTTCAGGACCTCAATGGATTAACGAAAACTTATTACGAGATAAATTTGTTTTCGCTGTCTCAGGCACTCATGGGAAAACCTCAACTGCAAGTATGCTTGTGCACATTCTTATTGAAGCGGGATACAATCCAGGATTTTTAATTGGAGGTATTCCAAAGAATATAGGTGTTTCGGCTCGTTTTGCTGATAGCGAATATTTTGTGATAGAGGCCGATGAATATGACACCGCATTTTTTGACAAGAGATCAAAATTCATACATTACAACCCATCTGTTGTGATAATTAACAATCTTGAATTTGATCACGCTGATATCTTTGATAGTTTGCGCGATATCAAAAAACAGTTTCATCATCTTCTAAGAATTTTGCCAAATAATGGCCATGTAATTATCAACAATTCTGATGATAACGTTAAAGATGTGATTGATGAGGGATGTTGGAGTAACAAAGTATTCTATGGCGCAAGTGATGACTTAACTTGGCAATATATTTTGAAAAATTCCGATGGTTCAGAATTTAATATTTTGGATCGACGTGATTCAAAAAATGTTAAAGAGATTGAAGTTACTTGGAGCTGTTTAGGCGAACATAATGTGCAAAACGCTGTCTCTGCTTCATCTGCAGCTAGTTTGATAGGCATTGAGTTGGAGACTATAAGCCTTGCCCTAGCCAGATTCCAAGGTGTTAAAAGAAGGATGGAAATTCTTGCAAGCTGTGAAGATTATGTTATTTATGACGATTTTGCACATCATCCAACAGAAATATTCAAGACATTATCTTCCCTACGGGAAAAGATTGGAAATGATCAGATAATTGCAGTTATTGAGCCTCGCTCACGAACTATGCAATCAGGGTTGCATGATAAGGAGATGGCAAAAGCCTTGAGTCCTGCCGATTCAGTTATTTGGTATGAAGGGCAGGATGTTAAAAGGTCTATGTCTGCAGAATTAAAAAAGGCAAAAGCTGAAGTATATTTTGCAGCGAACATCTCTGAAATAATTCAAATTACTCATCAGATAAAGACTACCAAAAGCAACATTGTCATAATGTCGAATGGAGACTTTTCGGGATTGAGAGAGCTCATCAAGAAAGAGCTTGATTAAAGTCAAGTCTCAAGCATAAAGGTCACAGGACCATCGTTAATTAGACTAATTTGCATATCTGCACCAAAGACACCACTTTTGTATTTTGGATACATATGATCACAAAGACTTAAAAAGTAATCATAAGTTTTTTTTGCTTCATCTGGTTTCGCCGCAGATGAAAAGCTTGGGCGAAGACCTTTGGCTGTTGAAGCGGCAAGAGTAAATTGAGAGACCACAAGTAAATCTGCCTGTATTGTCATTAAAGACTTATTCATTCTTCCGTCTTGATCGGGAAAGATTCGATAATTCAAGATTTTATCTAACAGTTTCGATGCTTGTTCATTCGAATCGTTTTTTTGAACCGCCAAGAAAAGTAGTAAGCCTTTATCGATTGAGCTAACAATACTCTTATCTATTGAAATTGATGCTGACTTGACTCTTTGTATCAGACCAAGCAAGGTTAATCTCTTTTTAAGTGAGTATGTGCAAATTGTTCTGTTGCTGAGACTAATTCATGCACTATGCCCGGTTCGCTGGAGGAATGCCCCGCATCAGCAATAATCTTTAATTCCGCCTCCGGCCAATTTCTTGCAAGATCGAAAGCCTGGTAAACAGGACAAACCATGTCGTACCTTCCATGCACAATCGTTGTGGGTATGTGTCTTATTTGGTCAATGTTGTTTTCTATTTGTCCTGGCTCCAGGAATGCATTATTTATAAAGTAGTGTGATTCAATTCTCGCCATCGCTAGAGCAGTGTGAGGCGTTTCAAAGTGAGATGCGAAGTTTACATTTGGCTTTAGCGTTGCACATCGCCCCTCTAGCAACGACCATGCTTTGGCAGCTGCCATTTGTTCTATTTCATTCTTACCAGTCAATCGATTATAGAATGCAGTTAAAATATCTTGTCTTTCGTTGGGTGGAATTATTGAGATGTAGTCTTCCCAGTAATCGGGGAATATCCGAGAGATTCCATCTTGGTAAAACCATGAAATATCGTGGGGTCTGCAAAGAAAAATGCCTCTAAGAATTAGTCCCAACACATGTTTAGGATAGTTTTGCGCATAAACCAAGCTTAGTGTGGAGCCCCAAGATCCCCCGAAAACCAACCACTTATCAATGCTAAACATTGTGCGAATCTTTTCGATATCAGATAAAAGATTGTGAGTATTATTATGAGCTAACTCAGCATGAGGAGTAGATTGTCCACAGCCCCTCTGATCAAATAGTATGATTCTGTATTTTTCTGGGTTGAAAAAACATCGATCAGACTCTCTGATGCCACCGCCAGGACCACCATGAATAAATATAACTGGAATTCCTTTTGGATCGCCACACTCCTCCACGTAAAGGTTATGACCATTATCTACTTCGAGTCTGTATGTATCATATGGTTTTATCGCGGGGAACTGTTTTCTCATATCGTTACGCTCGATTACTGATATACACATACTACCCCCTTGTGGGATAACATATCTATACCTAATTTATCAGGGCTTTAACGATAATATGGAAAAAATACGATGCGGTTGGTGTGATTTAAGCTCTGCTCTTTATGTGGCTTATCATGATAATGAGTGGGGTGTGCCTTGTTTTGAAGATAAGAAACTTTATGAGTTTATTGTGTTGGAGGGAGCTCAAGCCGGACTCTCTTGGATTACAATACTTAACAAGCGAGAAGCGTATAGAAAAGCATTCGATAACTTTGATTATGAGAAGATTGCAAAGTATGAGTCTCATGATGTCAAAAGGTTATTGGCAAATCCAAATATTGTTCGTAATGAGTTGAAAATCAAAAGTGCAATTAATAATGCAATCGCATTTAAAAAGGTTGTAAAAACATATGGGAGTTTTAGTAACTACATTTGGGGATTTGTGGATTTTACTCCCGTGCTAAGAGATTGGAGCAAAGGTAATCATGTTCCTCCATACACGGATTTGTCAAAAGAAGTTAGTAATGATATGAGGGGAAAAGGGTTTAAGTTTTTTGGTCCTACAATTTGCTATGCGTATATGCAAGCGATGGGATTAGTAAATGATCATGAGCCTGGTTGCTTTAGGTTTGCTCAGAGAGATCTCGTATAACAGATATTTTGGTGAACCCTTTATCTTTTAAAATTCCTGCTTGAAGTCTACTCATAATTCCGTCTTTGCAATACAGAGCATAATGAGTCTCTTTATTTAAATTTGATAGGTTAGTTTTCAGTAAATAATAGGGTATTGAGAGTACTTCAATATTTGTTTGATTAATTCCTAAACTAGATGCTTCATTAGGATGACGTAAGTCAATAATTTTTAGGTGCGAGCTCAATAGCTTTAAATTCTCAAGATTTAGGTAATCCATTTCAGTAGAAACTCCTATTTTGCACCAAAGTAAGGCATCTTATTGAAAAAAGCACCATAATGAATCGCAGTATCACCGAAAAGTTAACTCTCCAAAATATAAGCTGTTGATTTTATTGTTAACTTTTAACTGTGTTAAATCATATTCTATTGGCATGGCAATTGCACCCAATTAAGGCATGCGTTGTTTACGCATTCGCTTGGGCAATATCGAAGATTTATATATTTACATCATGTTAATTAGTCCTTCCAAAGCCTAGCAATCACCAAAAGCAAAACGAAGTAAACGGAGAACCTTGATAATGAAAACAAAACTAGAATACATTTGGTTGGATGGATATGAGCCAACTCAAAGCTTAAGAAGCAAAACAAGAATAGAGACAGATTTTGGCGGAACATTAGAAGAATGTCCTATGTGGTCGTTTGACGGCAGCTCGACAGAGCAAGCGCCTGGAAATTCATCGGATTGTTTACTGAAGCCAGTAGCAATTTTCCCCGACCCAGATAGGGTCAATGCATTTTTGGTTATGACGGAAGTATTGAATGCAGACGGAACTCCTCATGCCAGTAATGGAAGATCGACTATCGATGATGATGACAACGATTTTTGGTTCGGATTTGAGCAAGAATATTTTTTGATTGACGTCGATACAAAATTACCTCCAGGGTTCCCTCCAAATGGATACCCAGGGCCACAAGGACCCTACTATTGCTCTGTTGGCGCCTCAAATGCTCATGGCAGAGGGTGTGTGGAGGAGCATTTAGATCTATGTCTTGAAGCAGGTATCAATGTGGAAGGAATCAATGCTGAAGTTGCAGCTGGGCAATGGGAATTCCAAGTGTTTGCCAAAGGTGCAAAAGCGGCGGGTGATGAGACTTGGGTTGCACGGTACATATTGGAGCGAACTGGTGAAAAATATGGCTTTTCAATCGATTATCATCCCAAGCCATTTGGTAAATTAGATTGGAATGGTTCAGGCATGCATGCAAACTTCTCGAATGGTGTCATGAGAACTTGTGGTGATGAATCCGTGTTTAACAGTATTTGTGATAATTTTGGTAAACACATAGACAGGCATATGAGTGTTTATGGCGCTGACAATGAACAACGATTGACCGGTGAGCATGAGACTCAAGCTTACGATCAATTTAGCTATGGTGTGTCGGACAGGGGAGCCTCTATTCGAATTCCTGTAGGAACAGTGGAAAACGGATGGAAGGGAAGATTGGAAGATAGGAGAACTGCTTCTAATGCTGACCCCTATAAGGTAGCTGCTGCAATAATCAAGACTACAAAAGAAGCACTGTAATTTAGAACGCTCTATTAATGTTTATGGAGTTTTTATTCAGTTTGTTTACTTCGTGATATGTATCTTTTAGTGCACAATATATTTGTGCACTAAAAAGGTGCAATCAAGGTAAAATAAAGCCATAATTCTCTATTTACGTTGAGCTGAAGAGAGTTTTTTACCTTTGAGAACCATGTTAGTCAAAACCGACAATTTACATGAAGCGCTTCTGGATAACCTTTATGGTGCGGTTTTTTTATCTGATTTAGATTTGACCATCTTATATGCTAATTCGGCTGCAGAGTCTCTATTTCAGATGACTCGCTCAAAGCTCTGTACCCTGACCATATTCGATCTACTAGAAGATCAAATTGGCTTTAAAAAGACCTTGGGAGAGTTAGTTGATTCAGGAACTCCTCACACGAGAAGGCACGAAAAAATTAACTCGAAGATCACTGGCAAAAGCTCCAAGATTGATTGTTCGTTTACTCCAATTGATGTTGGTGAAACCAAAAGGCTTCTTATAGAAATGCATCCTATTGATCATTTTGTGAGGATCAACAGAGAGCATGCCCTTTTGTCTGCTCATGATACCTCAAAAAGTTTAGTTAGAGGCCTGGCTCATGAAATCAAAAATCCTCTTGGGGGAATTAGGGGTGCGGCACAATTATTAGATCAAGAAATTGTTCAGCATGGTATGGATGAGGAGTCTAGAGAATTAACAAAAATCATTACAACCGAAACGGATAGGTTAAAAGACCTCGTGGACAGGCTTCTGGAGCCTCATCACACACTAAAATTTGAAAAGTTAAATATTCATGAAGTAACAGAGCATGTGACTAGTCTTTTAGAGGCGGAAACTCACGGTAACTTTCAGTTTACGAGAGATTATGACCCTAGTATTCCAGAATTGAACGGTGATAAATCACAGTTGATTCAGGCAGTTTTGAATGTGTCTAGAAATGCATTGCAAGCTCTTCATGAAGCTGACATTCAACAACCGAAAATTACTGTAAGAACCAGAGTGCAAAGAAACTACACAATTTCAGATAACCGTTATCGGTTTGTATGTAGGGTAGATGTTATTGACAATGGTCCTGGCATAACGCCGGACATGACTGAGCAGATTTTTTTCCCTCTTGTAAGTGAGCGCAGCGGAGGTACTGGTTTGGGGCTAACAATTGCTCAAACCGCAGTGACAAGACATAAAGGGACAATAGAATGTTCTTCTGAGCCAGGAGATACTATTTTCTCTATTTACTTACCCTTAGGAGAATAGTATGAGTCGTGATTCAGTAATATGGGTAGCAGAAGATGATCGTTCTCTTCGATGGGTAATGGAGAAAGCGCTCATCAAGGGAGAGATGCAAGTGAGAACGTTTGAGACTGGAGATCAGCTTCTAGGTTCTCTTGAGATTTCAACACCCGATGTAATAATTTCTGATATTCGTATGCCAGGAATAGATGGTCTTGCTTTGCTTTCAAAAATTCATGGTAAAAATCCTGATATTCCGGTAATCATCACCACTGCACATTCTGATTTGGATAGTGCTGTTTCAGCTTATCAAGGAGGAGCATTTGAGTATTTACCCAAGCCCTTTGATTTGGCGGAGTTAGTTGATGTTACTCAGAGAGCTATGACGTTAGCTTTAGAGAATAGAAGTGATATAGACGATAAAACTGGACCTGATAACACACCGGAAATTATTGGTGAAGCGCCAGCAATGCAGGAGGTCTTTAGAGCGATAGGCAGACTGAGTAACTCAAATATAACCGTATTAATAAATGGAGATTCCGGTACAGGAAAAGAGTTGGTTGCTCATGCCTTGCACAAACACAGTCCAAGGAAACAAGCAAAATTCATTGCACTTAATGTCGCTGCTATACCAAGGGATCTTATCGAGTCAGAGCTGTTTGGTCATGAAAAGGGAGCTTTTACGGGAGCGACTCAAAGACGAGAGGGTCGCTTTGAGCAAGCAAACGGCGGTACATTATTTCTTGATGAAATCGGAGATATGCCTTCTGAAGCGCAAACTAGATTATTAAGAGTCTTAGCTGATGGTGAGTTTTATCGAGTTGGTGGGCGGACGCCAATCCAAGTAGACGTAAGGATAATAGCGGCAACACATCAAAATTTAGAGAAATTAGTAAGCGAAAATATCTTCAGAGAAGATCTTTTTCACAGGATAAATGTCATAAGAGTACACGTTCCAAAATTATCAGAAAGAAAAGAGGATATTCCTCAATTAGCCAAACACTTCTTCTCTCTTGCGGCGAGTGAGTTAAATATGGAGCCAAAATTTTTGTCTAGGGATGTGGAGTTGTTTTTTTCAACGCTTCAATGGCCAGGTAACGTGAGGGAACTAGAGAATATGTGTCGATGGCTCACTGTCATGGCTGCGGGACGAGAGGTTCTTTTATCCGATCTTCCTCCAGAAATAAGGCCTGACAATGCCGAGTTAGTTGAACAAAACTTTGGGAATTGGAAATCTGGACTCAAAACATGGGCTGAAAAAGAGTTGAGAGAGGGGAACAAGAATATCTTGAGCAAAGCAGTCCCAGATTTTGAAAAAACCATGATAGAACTAGCTTTGTCTCACACAAATGGTCGAAAAAGAGACGCCTCCATACTCTTGGGATGGGGAAGAAATACGTTGACGAGGAAACTTCAAGAGTATGAGCTAGACTCTTGATGTGCCGTGTTGGTTAATGCTTTGTTTCCGTCTCGTCCTTGCTAGCCTTACTCTCTTCTTCAGCCTGTTTTAGTGCCGATGCGAAAAGCGCATCGAAATTTATTGGTGGCAGCATCAAAGCAGGGAATGACCCCTTAGATAGCACGCTGTCAACAACTTCCCTTGCATAAGGGAACAATATATTTGGGCAGGTTGTGTTGATAATGTGCGTGAGTTGCTTGGCTTCGAGTCCTTTGATTGCAAAAATACCCGCTTGCTTAACTTCCAAAAGATAGATGGTATCCTCTCCGTCAGTAACAGTGAGTGTAAGTCTCAATGCGACTTCATACAAATCATCTTCAAGTTTAGTATTTTTGGTATTGAGATCTTGGTTAACTTTTGGTTGCCACTGTTTCTGAAACACTGATGGACCCATCGGCGTTTCAAATGATAGATCTTTTAAATAAATGCGTTGTATAGCGAAAACTGGACCCGAGTCTTCACTTGATGCCGCTGCAGCGGGCTTTGTAGTTTCATCAGCCATTTGGATACCTATTCTATAATTTCAGTTTTAATTTAATCTTTTTTCCCAGTTACTGTGGGCATGCTGTTTGATGTCCATTCAGTCATACCTCCACTCAAGCGTCTTACGTTATATCCGTCTTTAGTAAGTAATTTCCCTAGTGCTCCAGCATGTTGACCCATCTGATCAACGAGGACAATTATTTTACTTCTATATTTCTCAAGTTCACTGACTCGAGTCGACATTTTATTATGGGGTATATTTATCGCGCCAAAGATATGTCCTGCTGAGTAACTCGCTGTTTCTCTAACATCAATTAAAATAGCTTCTTTTTTGTTCATCATTGAGACAAGCATTGAATTATTAATCGATTTTCCGCTTTTTTTTCGTTCTGTGAAAAAAAATAGAAAGGTAAAAGTGAGAAATGAGGCAGTCAAGATCCACTGTTCGCTTAAAAATGCAAAAAAATTAGCCATTTGCTCGTGTTTTATCCATCAAAAGTCGCGAGACCGGGATTATACACATGAAATCGGGTCATAGAAACGTGGAAAACGTTGCTTCTAAAACAAATTCCAAACTGGCTGGATTGAGGGAGACAAAGGCATACATTTTCCAAGGGATGAGTATCCATTTTTATATTCATGAAAATCTGACCCTTGTGAACCAAAAAAATCGTATTTAATAGCTAAACTTGTTAAATTATTGGTTATAGCGCTGGTCTGCGATCCTGATATTACCTCAATGCCTTGGCCTCCAAATTCCTTGAATTCCTTAAGCAGCCCATTTAGCTTTGTGTTGGTATATTTATATGCGGCTGGATGAGCCAGAACAGCGATACCTCCAGCATTTTTAATGCATTCAATAGCAGTTTTCATCTCCATCCATTCAAATTTCACATCACCCGGCTTTCCATTTCCCAGATATTTTTTAAATGCCTCTTCTCGGGTTCTTACTTTCCCTATCTCCAAAAGATACTGTGCGAAATGAGGACGTCCAATATTATTACCTGCGAGCTCCATCACTCGGGTCAGAGGATCTGTTATTCCAAGCTTTACTAAGATTTTCGCAATCTTGCCTGCTCTAATAAGTCTTTGTTTTGATTGAATTTCTAGGTTTTTTAGTAAATATTCCTCAGTTATATTGATATCAAGTCCTAAGATATGGATTGTTGCATTATTCCAAGAGCATGAGATCTCCACGCCTTTAATCAGATGCATACTTTTGGGAACATTATTGATTAAGTGATAAGCAGATACGGTATCGTGATCCGTAATTGATAGCATTTGGACACCATTTTTCTCTGCAAGCTCGATTAACATTTGAGGCGAGAGTGATCCGTCAGACTGATCTGTATGCGAATGGAGATCAATGCTCATTTTAGTTACTATCGTTTAAAATCTAAAAAAGATTATAGAGTTTTTAATAAGCAAAGTTCGATTAAATTAAATTTCAACGCACAAAATTGGGAAATTATGCTGTGAACGGCGAATGGAGTGTTTATATTATCCGATCAAACGATGATTCCCTCTATACCGGTATTTCGAAAGATCCCCAAAAGAGATTTGAAGCGCATAAACAGAAAAAGACTCAAGCAAAGTTTTTTCGTGGCAAAGTTCCTAAAAATATTGTTTTTGTGGAGTCAGGGCACACTCATAGCAGTGCTTTGAAGAGAGAAGCCGCAATAAAAAAATTATCTAAAGCAAAAAAGTTGCTCCTTTTAAATGTATAGTTGTATATACAATTAAATACATTATATAAATAAATAACTATTGTTTTTATTGAATTTTATGATATATACATGTATATTTATTTAAATTGTATATACAATATAATATATGGACATTCCACGATATCTCGTTATTAGACAGGCTCTAGAAACGAAGATAAATAACGGTATATTGAAACCCGGATCGAGAGTACCTTCTGAATCTGAAATTTCGATAGAATTTGCGGTGAGTCGAATGACAGCTCGAAGAGCGTTGGTAGATTTGGATAATGCGGGATTAATCGCGAGATCGCCAGGTAAAGGGTCTTTTGTAAAGAGTAAACTAGATAAACCCACTTTGATTTCTGTTCCTTCACCAAGTTTGAATTTTTCTGATAGTTCAACGGTTACATTAAAAGTCCTTGATTTAAAAGAGACCCCTTCAGATCAACGTTTGCAACAAGATTTCCTAAAAGCGAACGAATTTTCAATGATTAAAGGTGTATTTTTGTATAACAATGATGTAAGCCCCGAAAGATTACAGTATGTGTACGTTTTACCTGAGTACTATTCAGCCTTTATTAAACAAAAATTTTCTAAAATATCACCTGAAGGATATTTAGAGTGGTCACTACCATCTGACACAGTAAGTAAAAACATCCAAGCGGTTAGTCTTAGTGCATCTGAGATACATTATTTAGAAGATTTTGAAAAAAATGATCACGCTAGTCTTTTAATTAAAGAGCGCCGGATAACAAATAAAAAAGTGACGAGCGTTATTTATAATTATTATCTTAGAGAAGACTTTATTATTGGTGATTGGTAATTTAAGTGATAATCCCTGGCGTTGGAGGTTGTTTACCTGGGACTACAATTTGTGATGCCTGATCACGACGCATCTTTTCGAGCTCCTCTACTGTTTCTTTTATCGCAACTTCGGATTTTGACGCAAAGTCATCAGCAGCCTCGCCAACGGTTGCTCCTGAGAGTTCGAAATTTATGGGCAGAGGCCCCATACCAGTCATAATCTGTGCCGAACCAAAAAAAAGTATGTCTCTTGATGAATCAATCGATCCGTCCGCTTTTACGGGTGTCAATTGACGTATAGAACCCACACTTTGATCTGTAAAAGTCTCCTCTTTGTACAGATTATCTGAATTCATTTGGTTTTTTTCTAGATCCATGGCTACTCACGAGAATAAATAAATGATGCTCAATTCTAACGTAAAGTCAGCAGAAATATAATTAACAAATTTGCAGTTTGATGTTTTCTACAAGTCAAGATTGTAATATTTGTGTAATGTGAGTGTAATTTAATAGAAATTTAACTAATTGTGATTTATTACTATGGCTAAACAAAGCATTCTTGTGATTGATGATGAGCCAGCTATAAGGGATATGTTGCAAATAGCACTCGATGCAGCGGGGTTCAAAGTCGAATTAGCGGAAGATGCAAAGCAAGCATATCCCATAATTATAGATACACCACCCGATCTCATTTTGCTTGATTGGATGATGCCAGGAACTTCGGGTATTGAATTTTTGCGCAAATTAAGACGAGATGAATTAAATATAAATATACCGGTAATTATGCTGACTGCAAAAGTTGAAGAAGCGAGCAAAATCTCTGGATTGGATTCAGGTGCTGATGATTATATTGCAAAACCCTTTTCACCTAGAGAGCTGGTATCCAGAGTAAAAGCAATCCTGCGAAGAACTTCAGGTAAAAATTTAAAAGACGTTATTAAAGTTGACGGCATGACTTTTGACCCAATAAGTCACCGTGTGAGTATTAATGAAAAAATAATTCCGCTGGGTCCAACAGAATACAAGCTATTACAATTTTTTTTAACGCATCAGGAACGTGTATATACCAGAGATCAAATCCTTGATTACGTCTGGGGACGCAATGTTTATTTGGATGAGAGAACCGTGGACGTTCATATAAGACGTCTTAGAAAAGCAATTTCTATTGCAGGACACGAAAACTATGTGCAGACTGTGAGGGGAGCAGGGTATAGATTTTCTACTCACATAAATACATAGTTTTAGAGTAATACAGTTGCGTCCAGGATTACGCGAAGAAATTTGGCGAGCTACCCGTATTTTTTTTGTAGCTTCACTATTTGGCTGGGGAATGAATTCATTTCTTGAATTCGTTTTTTTTGCATCACTTCTTTACCTTTTGTGGTTCGTCCGAAAGGCTGTAAAAATTTTTAAGTGGATAGATGGTGGAATGAGAGGTATCCCACCAACGATGGACGGTATTTGGGGTGAAATTCTGGACACACTCAATCGTCAAAAAAAACGACATAAAAAAGCCCAAGAAAAATTATCGTCTGCTGTGAGACAAGTAACTCAAGTGGTGGAATCGATTGATGATGGAATAATTATTTTAAATTCAGATAGAACAATAGGGTCGTGGAATCAAGCTGCAATGCTTTTTTTGGGTCTTAGAAAGAGTGACAGAGGCGTCTCGATTTTCAATTTAGTCAGAGATCCAAAGTTTGTCACATATATTTCACAAAACGACTTTACTGAATCAATTGAAATAGTATTGCCCCATAATATTGAACAGACTCTTCAAATTTCAGCATCGAAGGTTGGAGTTACGGACACGGTTCTAGTGATTTCCGATGTAACAAAATTTTCTAAAATCGATAAGATCAAATCAGAATTTGTGAGTAATGTATCTCATGAATTGAGAACTCCCTTAACTGTTTTTAAAGGTTATTTGGAATCATTCGAGAATATACCCAATAAGTCACCTGCGGAGGACTTAGCCACAACACACATGCTTAAGCAGGTTGACCGAATGGAATCTCTTGCAAATGACCTCACTACTCTATCTGCAATGGAAGAGTCATCCGTCAAAATTTTCGCTGAGCGCTTCAAACTTAACGAATTAATTAGTGAATTGGTTACTGAGGCGAAAAGAATTGGTAATAACAATCATATTTTTAATTTGAGTGTGCCTGCACATGAATTTGTTGGAGATATAAAAGGTATTCGAGCCGCTCTGGGTAATATTATATTTAACGCCGTCAAGCACAACCCTGAGGGAGTAAATGTATCAATTTCTTTGGAAATAGAGAATGCTGGCTTTGTTATTACAATTACAGACGATGGAATTGGTTTTTCTAAAGATGACATTCCCAGACTCACTGAACGATTTTTTAGAGGAGATAGGAGTAGAAACTTTGGAAAGGCCGGAAGTGGTCTGGGTTTAGCTATTGCAAAACATGCTATCAATCGGTCTGGAGGACGTTTGGAAATCAACGGAAATCTTGATCAAGGCGCAACTTTTTCTGTTTGGTTGCCTTATCTGGAGTGATTTTGATACGGCAGTTAGGTTGGTCGTGTCCTAGGTGCGGTTTTATTTGCGAACGCCTCTAGTCGAGCATTCGACTCGGGTTGAGTATTCACTATTCCAGCAACAACAGCTTCTGAGTAAGCAGCATCCAAAGCCGACATATTTTGCATATGGCTTATTGCTGAACATATTGCAAAATTTGATAGAACAGGATTTTCAGCTGCTGCCCGTGCTACTTTCATCGCCATCTCTTCGCTATCCTCAACAAGATACTGACATAGCCCAACATCGACTGCTTCCTGTTGTTTATATACACGACCTGTAAGCATCATATCAATCATTCTAGCTTTACCAACCAAATCGGCTACACGAATAGTTGCGCCTCCACCAGTAAACAAACCTCTTTGGCCCTCTGGTAGTGCAAAATAGGTTGATTGATCTGCAACTCGAACATGAGCTGAGGATGCAAGTTCAAGTCCGCCTCCAACAACAGCACCTTTCAATGCTGCAATAATTGGCACGCCACCATATTCCATTTTGTTAAAGGCTTCATGCCATCTGAGACAAACATGCATAAATTCTTCAGGTCGTCTTTGTTCGTTGTGATGTTCAATTAGATCGAGTCCAGCACAAAAATGATCTCCCTCCGCTTTTAAAACAATCGCTCTTGCCCCCATTCTCGGAAGTCTTGAAAATACTTCTATCAGTTCTTCAATCGTTTGAGCATTAAGTGCATTACGTTTTTTCGCTCTTGAAAGCACTACTTGAACAATTCCATTTTCATCCGCAGAGAGCATCAGATTTTCAATTTCAAAGCTATCAATCTTTTCGAGCATTATTTTTCCTTGTTATTGGCATGACCTTGATTACTGCCCATTATAAGTTCTTAATATTTTGAGTCTAGAATAATGTGATTAGCATTCAGCGCTTCTTGCACGCACTCGAAGTTCATATTTTTGTATCTTACCGGTTGCGGTTTTTGGTAATTCACAAAAAATCACTTTTTTCGGTCTTTTGAATCCAGCAAGATGCTCTCTACAAAATGACTCTATCTCATCTTCAGATAATGACTTACCATCAATCAATTCTATGAATGCACAAGGTACTTCTCCCCATTTTTCGTCTGGTAAAGCAACAACTGCAGCAAGCGATATCGATTCATGTTTATGCAGCACATCTTCTATTTCAACTGAAGAAATATTTTCCCCACCTGAAATAATGATATCTTTTAATCGATCCTTTATTTCTATGTATCCATCTGGATGCATTACTGCGATATCACCAGTATGAAACCAACCATTTTTGAAAACAGTTTCTGTGGTACTCAAATCTTTTAGATACCCCTTCATAATAGTGTTTCCTCGAATGAGAATTTCACCCGTATGTATTCCATCTTGTGCTACTTGCTCTCCTGAGTCTAGATCAACAACCTTCAAACCTGAAGTATGAATCATCCCAACTCCTTGCCTCGCCTTCAGTTGAGCTTTTTTATCATTTTGTAAATCATTCCAGTCAGAATTCCATGTGCTCATAACGGTATGGCCGTATGTTTCTGTGAGACCATAAACCTGAGTGACATTGAATCCAAGCCGCTCGATACCTTGGAGAATGGATGCTGGAGGTGGTGCACCTGCAGTCATGATTTCTACTGGACGTCGACATTTAAAATCTCTTGCGGCAGGCGAGTTTAGTAACATATTGAGTACAATTGGCGCTCCACCAAAATGGGTTATTTTGTGGGTAGTGATTGAGTTAAATATTTGTTCTGGAATGATTGCTCTCGTGCAAAACATTGTCCCTGCTAGTGCTGCCATCGTCCATGCATGACCCCAGCCATTACAGTGGAAAAGGGGTACGGTATAAAGATATTTAGGATGTTTTGGTAGATTCCAATCCGTAATTGTACCCATTGACATAAGATATGAACCTCGATGATGGTAAACCACACCTTTCGGCTTGCCTGACGTGCCTGAAGTATAGTTCAGACTAATTGCATCCCACTCGTCATTAGGGAGCTGCCAAGGGAATTTCACATTGCCATGTTCGATAAATTCGTCATACGAAATATTACCGATGGATTTAGGCGCTTGAGAATTTTGATAATCTAAAATATCAACAATAAATATATTCTGATTTTTTATTGTCTTTACTGCTTTCGCTGCTTCTGGCGCGAGCTCACAATCGACTATAAATACTTTTGCGTCGCTATGATTCAAAATGTAACCAATAGTCTCTGAATCTAATCGAGTATTAATCGTATTAAGAACAGCTCCTGACATTGGTACACCAAAGTGTGCTTCGATCATTTCTGGTGTGTTCGCCGAGAGTATTGAAACCGTATCACCTTTCTTAATACCAAACTTTGTTAATGCAGAGGCAAGTTTTATCGTCCTATCAAAGAGCTCGCGCCATGAGTACTGAATCTCTCCGTAAACTACAGCGGGATGATTTGGAAATACTTTTGCAGATCTTTCAATAAAGCTAAGAGGAGTTAACGCTTGGAAATTTGCATTTGCTTTATCAAATTTATCGTATTCTTTTTTAGTCATATGCGCCTTAGAGAGCATCAGCCATGTTGTTGAGATTATCACAGATCAATGTTGATTATGAGTGAAATCTGATGTGATCGAGCTCTATGGTGGACTTAGACAGAGTAAAATTTAAAAGAGAAGGGAGCTCTCGCGGCTCCCTTTGTAAAATGTAAGCTAATTAGAATTTGTGCTCTAATCCTACGCCCAAAGAAGAAAACTCATCTTTCTCTGAATCAGACATAGTGTCTTCATTTTGTGTATAAAAAGCAAAAACCTTTGTGTTTTTAGCAAACTTATGGTCAGCCCCGATTGAAAATGTGTCCTCATCATGAGTGTCGCCATTAAGTGAACCAAATTGAGCCTTAATAGTAGTTTTACTTGATGATTTATATGAGAGGCTTCCAAAAAATCCGGTCTCATTATTTAGATCAACATTGTCATCAGTATCCTGATACATTAAACCAATCTGAAATTTCCCAATTTTGTATTGAGAGACAAGTCGAGTGAGGTCTTTTTTGTCAATGTCTTTATCTCCAGAAATACTCAAGTAAAGATCATCTTTCTCATAATTAATGGAATAGGAAATACCATCGTTTATTGACGAATCTGCTGAACCATCACCAGTTAAATCGCTTCCCTCACCAGGAACGAATGCAACCATAGATGTAAAGTTGGATAAATTTGGGGTTCTGTAAATAACTATATTTGACACTCTATTTTCACCTTCAAATGTGTTTTTAATGTCGCCCTCTAAATCATTGAATAGATCAATTTTCTTTTGGGCAAGTTTTGCAGGCGTATCATGCTTTCCTGTAAACAGAGTTCCATACTGACCCTTTATGCCTATAAATGAATTTCTTTGTTTGAAGCTTTGACCTTTGCAATCTCCATCATCAATACATATCTCGTATTCAACTTGATAGACCACCTCAAGATTGTCGCCTATACCATTCGAGCCTTTTATGCCTAGTCTTGATGCATTACTGTTTAAATTCCACTGGCTAGCTCCGTTATCATCAGAATTAGTTGTTGATAGATTTGCTTTTCCATAAATTTCAGCGCCGTTTGCAATACTTATGAAGCAAACCGAAGTAAAAATTATAAAGAAGAGAGATAAGTTGAGTCGCATGATTTTTCCTCGATTATTAAATTAATATTTCATTTTTATGTCAATAAAATGAAAACTATATTTAATATATGTGACACTTTTATTACAAAAAGAGGGAAAAAATGGTTTTTGTAATATTTCTGAAATATTTCTGCCATAAACTGATTAATGTGAAATAAAGTAATACAAAAATTCTAAAAATTTGGAGAAATAAATATGCGATCGATCATGTCAATTCTTTCAGTGTTTAGTATTCTTTTGAGTGCACTGCTCAGTTCGTATGCAATGTCACGAGACGGAATTCAAGTAGTCGGTTCGTCAACGGTCTATCCCTTTTCTACAGTAGTTGCTGAGAGATATGGACGATCAAGCGGCAACCTAACTCCCACCATTGAGTCTACTGGATCTGGTGGCGGGATGAAGCTCTTCTGCTCAGGAGTTGGTGTTAATCACCCAGATATTACTAATTCGTCTCGGAGAATGAAAAAATCAGAGTTCGAGAGGTGTATAGAGAACGGTGTAGAGGAAATTATAGAAGTTCAAATCGGATATGATGGAATTGTCATTGCTAATGCTCTAAAAGCTGCAGCTCTTAATATTTCTCGAAAAGATCTGTTTCTTGCGCTTGCTGAGATGGTTCCAACTGAAAAAGAGGGAGAGTTGATAGAAAATCCATATACTTCATGGAAAGAGGTGAACTCAGACTTACCAGATCTTGAAATCGAGGTTTTGGGACCTCCACCAACGTCTGGCACGCGTGATGCATTTGCTGAACTCGGATTAGAGGGAGGATGCAAAACCTTCGATTGGATTGCGAAACTCAAGAAGTCTGATAAAAATGAATATAAACGAATATGTCATACGATAAGAGAAGACGGACATTACATCGAGGCGGGTGAGAATGATAACTTAATCGTTCAAAAACTAAACGCTAATCCGGATGCTTTAGGTATTTTTGGATTTAGTTTTCTCGATCAAAATGCAGATAAGGTAAAAGGTTCGAAAATTGAATCAATCGATCCAACTTTTGATTCTATTGCTGACAAATCCTACTCAATATCAAGACCTCTGTATTTCTATGTTAAAAAAGCTCACATAGGCGTTGTTCCAGGAATAGAAGGATTTCTTCGAGAATTTACAAGCGAGAGAGCTTGGGGCGAAGATGGTTATCTTGCTGATAAAGGAATGATACCGCTTCCAGAGGAGGAAAGATTTTTAGCTGCTAAAAACACCAGAGATTTAATTCCAATGACTGGGAAAGAAGCATTGCAATAAGTTTTTTAGTCTGACAAAGTAGATCCTGATTTGTTCAGGATCTACTTGAAAAGGAATACACTCCATGCAAACTAGCACGCTCGTGCTTTTTTTATTCGTAATTGCAGTCTTTGCATTTTACTCAAGCCAAAATAGATCTATCTCTATCGCAGGAAAACTCGGGGGTATAAGAAAGCTTTCCTCCTTGCCGAGTTACTATGGAACTTACTCTGTATTGCTAACTTTAGTTCCCGTATTACTTTTTATTAGTCTTTGGATCTCATTGGATCAGTTGGTTATTGAGAGGCTTGTGGTTGAAAAAATTCCGAAAGAGTATGTTCCTTTAAATACCTCTGATTATCAGCTCATGATTAACAAAATCATGAGCATCTCTGGAGGGATAATAAAGAATGATTCAGTACCCTCATGGCAGCTCGATGCTGCTGTGAGAATGCGACAGTTGAGTGTTATATCTCAATGGTCGATAACGTGTTTATCTATCTTTATGGCAAGTATCCTTGTTTACTGGGGTTTTCGTAGAGTTTCAGAAAATTTTAACGCTCGACCTGTAGTCGAGACAATAATGGAAAGGATGCTATTAGCCTCCGCTTGCATTGCGATTTTTACTACTATTGGGATTATTTTTTCGGTTTTATTTGAATCAATCCAATTTTTCAGAAAAGTTCCTCTATTTGATTTCATTTTTGGTTTGGAGTGGAGTCCGCAAACTGCTATCAGAGAGGATCAAGTGGGTTCATCTGGCAGTTTTGGCGCAGTTCCTCTCTTTGTTGGAACCATTTTAATTTCTCTCGTGGCGATGGTTATTGCTGTACCGATAGGCTTAATGTCTGCAATATATCTTGCTGAGTATGCAAATACGAGTGTAAGAGCATTTGCGAAGCCAACACTTGAAATTCTTGCAGGCATTCCCACCGTAGTATATGGATTCTTTGCTGCAATTACAGTGGCTCCAGTTCTTCGAGATTTTGGCGAGTCAGTAGGACTTGATATTGCATCAGAGAGTGCACTTGCTGCAGGTGCAGTAATGGGAATAATGATAATCCCTTTTATATCATCGATTGCCGACGATGTCATAAGCGCAGTTCCACAAAGCATGCGTGATGGCTCTTTGGCAATGGGAGCAACACACTCCGAAACTGTTAAACGAGTAGTTATTCCTGCAGCGTTGCCTGGAATAGTAGGTGGTATTCTTCTTGCAATTTCAAGGGCAATTGGTGAGACGATGATAGTAGTTATGGCGGCTGGTCTCGCGGCCAACCTTTCTATAAATCCCCTTGATGCTGTTACAACGGTTACTGTCCAGATAGTGACACTGCTCACAGGTGACCAAGAGTTTGATAGCGCCAAAACACTGGCTGCATTTGCTCTAGGCTTAATGCTTTTCGTTGTTACTTTGATGCTTAATATTTTTGCGTTACAGATAGTAAAAAAATACAGAGAACAATATGAGTAAAGATAATCGTAAAAAGATTAGAGAATCTCTTGCAAAGAGAAATCGTTCAGAGCGTCACTTCCAATGGTTTGGAAAATTGGGCGTTATTTTGGGTTTAGCTGCTGTCGTTCTTCTCTTTGTCGATATTATTTCCAAAGGATCTGGAGCATTTAGAGCGACCTATATTCAGTTAGAAATAGAGTATGATCCAGACGCTATTGGTGTTTTGGATGTAAATGATACAGAAGAACTTATTTTTGCAAATTGGCAGAATTTTGCAAAAAAATCGCTGAGAGATCTTTTCCCGGAGGTTACTAAGCGCGGAGAAAAAAGGAAACTTAATAATTTAGTTAGTGAAGGTGCGGGATTCGATTTCAGAGATCAATTGACTCAGAGCCCAAATTTATGGGGAACTAAAGAGACCCTTTGGATTCTGGCAGATGATGATATAGATACATATTACAAGAGTTGGCTCGATGATGACCCTTTCTCTGCCAGATTAACCTCAGAGCAAATAAAGTGGATAGATCAACTTCATAGCAAGGGTTTAATAGCTCTTAAATTTAATACAAAGTTCTTTGAAAGGGGAGATTCTAGAGAACCCGAGCAGGCAGGTATAAAGGGTGCACTAATAGGATCATTTTTTACGCTTGTTTTAACTTTATTGATGTCATTTCCCATGGGAGTTACCGCAGCAATATACTTAGAAGAGTTTGCGCCTAAAAATAAATGGACTGACTTAATTGAAGTAAATATAAATAATTTAGCAGCGGTGCCCTCGATAATTTTTGGATTGTTAGGCCTTGCTATTTTTATAAATTTTTTTGGGATACCCCGATCCATCCCAGTGCTCGGTGCCATTGTTTTGGCACTTATGACACTACCTACAATAATTATTACCAGTAGAGCTGCGATTAAGTCTGTCCCACCTTCAATCCGAGAAGCTGCGCTGGGAGTTGGTGCTTCAAAGTTTCAAACAACATTACATCACGTGTTACCACTCTCTTTACCTGGCATGTTAACGGGTGCAATTATTGGAATGGCGCGAGCCTTGGGTGAAACTGCTCCTTTGCTGATGATTGGCATGGTTGCTTTTATAGTGGATATTCCAGGGGGTTTCACTGATCCTGCCACAGTTTTACCTGTGCAAATATTTTTGTGGATAGATAGTCCAGAAAGAGCTTTCGTTGAGAAAACTTCCGCGGCCATTATTATCTTGCTGTCTTTTTTAATGGTTATGAATTTTATTGCTGTATACTTGAGAAAGCGTTTAGAGAGGCGCTGGTAATTGGGGAAGTAAAATGAGTAATTCAAAACTATCACAATCAATTTCAACTGATGGAGCAGATCCAAAAATTTCTGAACAAGTTTTGGATGTTGAGAAGGATTTACTGTCAATGGAGAGCTATTCGACTATTGGCAATAATTTAGTTGAAGATGCAAAAATGTCAGTTCGCAATGTGAATGTGTTTTACGGTGATAAACAAGCGATTTTTGATGTTCATATGGACATTAAAAAAAACGAAGTCATTGCAATGATAGGTCCTTCAGGTTGTGGCAAGTCAACATTTTTACGAACGTTGAATCGTATGAATGACACCATTGATTCCTGCGTGGTCAGTGGAGAGGTAACAATGGATGGTGAAAATCTCTACGATCCCAAGTTGGACGTTGTGGAGTTAAGGGCAAGAGTGGGAATGGTCTTTCAAAAACCAAATCCTTTCCCAAAATCTATTTTTGAGAACGTGGCTTATGGCCCGAGACTTCATGGCCTCGCAGATTCAAAAGTCGACTTGGATGAGCTAGTCGAGAACAGTTTAAAAAAAGCGGGTCTTTGGGAGGAAGCAAAGGATAGATTACACCAACCTGGAACTGGCCTTTCCGGTGGTCAGCAACAGAGGTTATGCATAGCAAGAGCAATTGCAGTCGAACCAGAGGTTATTTTAATGGATGAGCCGTGTTCTGCGTTAGATCCGATAGCGACAGCTCGCATTGAAGAGTTGATTGAAGAGTTAAGTCAAAATTTTACCATTGCGATTGTTACCCACAGTATGCAACAAGCAGCCAGAGTTTCTCATCGAACTGCTTATTTTCATCTAGGTAAATTGATTGAGGTAAATCCAACAGAAACCGTATTTACTATGCCAGAACATAAATTAACAGAGGCATATATAACGGGGAGATTCGGTTGATATCTACTTTATGTTACACTTTTGTTACAGAGTGGAGATAAGATGACAGAGCTATCTTTTGAAAATCACATAATGACTCAGTTCGATGAAGAATTGGAGGAGATTCGCACTCGTCTAATGGAGATGGGAGGAAAGGTCGAACAACAATTGAAAAACGCGATCTTATCGATACACGAAGGAGATAGTAAATTAGCTAAGGATGTTATTGATCAGGAAAAATTTATTGATCAGATGGAGAAAGACCTTGATGACTCGTGTATCTTGGTGATTGCAAGACGGCAACCCGCAGCAAGTGATTTAAGGCTAGTAATGGCTGTTACTAAGGCTGTTAATGATCTCGAGCGAATCGGAGATGAGGCAAAAAAAATAGCGAATCACTCAATTATTTTGTCTGGCGAGGATAATAAGAAAAGCGGCTATCCAGAAGTACGACATATCGGAGCGTCAGTCTCAAAAATGCTCTCCGATGCACTAACTGCATTTGCTAGATTCGATGCAGAAGCTGCAATGAAAACATTCAATCAGGATGTACAGATAGATCTTGAATATAAAACTGCCCTTCGCGAGCTGATGACATACATGATGGAGGATCCCAAAAGCATCACACATGTCATAAATATTCTGTGGGTAGTCAGATCTCTTGAGCGGATAGGAGATCATACTAAAAACCTTTGTGAACAGATTGTTTTTGTTGTTCAAGGGAAAGACATAAGACACGATTAATCTAATAATCTAAATAGTAATATTTCTGTAATATAAGTTTCACTCAATCGTCATCTAAGGCTGTTTCAATTCTCAAATATTATTTTTGAGAATTTATTTCATGATTCTGAATCTTAGATTTTTTCTGTTGTTATCACTTTTTATTTTACCGTCTCTTAGTTTCGCCAACACCTCAATACTTGTGTTTTTGGAAGACGCACCTCTCAGATTTATAAAAGTTTCGATAGATGGAAAAATAGTAGGCGTCTCTGATAAGAAAGGAATAATACAAACTAAATTATCTCCGGGGCCTCACAGAGGCTATCTTATTTCTGATGACAATGCAGTATTGTTTACTTTTGATCTACCTGTTAATGGTGAGGTAGAAATTACAGCAACTTATACACGAGATGTTGAAGTTGATCCAGAAGTTACGCTGAACGTCTTTGATGAAGGCGAGACAGCTCTCGGATTTATCGCTGGCCTAGTGACATCCGAAAATGGTATTCCTCTTGAAGGTGTAACGATTTCAGACCCTGCCGATGCCATCAAAGCGGTTACTGACGAAAATGGCCTCTACTCAATGGAAGCGCCCCGTGGAATATATCGGTTGCAGGCGACTGTAGACGGATATGAGATGGGTGAAAGCCCAGAATTGACCGTATTTGCTGATCTCGGCGTTAACGCAACATTTAAATTAGCAGAAATCTCAAAGGAGTCGTTCTCGGAGCCTGTGACTTCGCAGAAACTCGAGGAAGTTGTTACCCTGGGTGTTTTTAACCCGACGGAAGATGCTGAAAGTTTAGAACGGTATGCGTCTACGATCGTCAGTGCTGTCGATGCAGATCAAATTTCACGCTTTGGAGACGGTGATGTGGCGGCCGTTTTAGGTCGAATTGTTGGACTAAGTGTTGTCGATGATAAATATGCCAACGTCAGAGGACTTGATGGCAGATATATATCTACCAAGTTCAACAATATCCTTATGCCGAGTACAGATCCGTTACGGCGAGATGTTCAACTCGATCTTTTTCCCTCAAACATTGTTGATTCAATTCAGGTTCAAAAGTCATTCTCAGCCTCTGAGTTAGCCTCAACAACAGGTGGATCTATCTCTGTTATTACAAAGGGAATGCCAGAAGAAAGAGGTGGAAATCTATCGGTTTCGATTGGAGCTAATGCTGAATTTACGGGCGATTCTGTGCAAGGTTATCGAGATAGCATCGGTGAGAAGTGGGGATATGATGCTGGCTTGAGAGATCTTCATACCGGGGTTATTGAAGCAACAAATGGGGGACAAACACTTACAATTTGCGATCCTGATGTATTAGGCGACCTCTGTACACGTCCTGAAGTTGCTTTGGCTTATGCCCTTACGATGAAGCCTGATTATGATGTTAGATCAATCACTGCGGATCCTGATGTTGGAATAGATGGATCTTATGGTGATGTTACTGACCTATTTGATGGATCTTTAGGGTATTACATTGCAGGTTCATATGGCCGAGCAACCAGTTACCGAGGAGATGCGCAGCTCACCAATCCAGTTGGATTGATTGGTCAATATGACAGGACAAAAGATAACGTTGCAATTTCAGGATATGGATTTGTAGGTTATGAGTTTGACACAGGGAAGTTATCTTCAAAGACTACCCTTTTGAGATCAACTGATGATGTGACACGTCAGACCTCTGCGCTCGACAACAATGAAGAAAATGTAATTGATTCAGTAATTCTAGAATATACCGAAAGGCAATTGTTTTCCCAAAGTATTGAGGGTGAGCATGACCTAGTTTTTAATAATTTTGAAAGCTTACTGAATTGGCGAATTGGTTATTCAGAGACTGACCGACTAGAGCCTGATCGTCGCGGTTATTACGGTCTAGATGGATTTTTAGCAACCTCTTCAGTTCAAAGAAGGTGGTCAGATTTAAACGAAGTCAGTCATGACATTGGTTTTGATTATTCCTTCTCATTTGATTGGGGATCAGCAAACTACTCGACACTCTCGTTTGGTGCACTTATCTCGGAAAAAGACAGGACAGTAGATTTGTACAGATTTGGTATACGCCAAGGTAGTAAGCCAATGTCGTTAGATATGTCTGAAGGGGTTGATGAAATTTTATCTATTGTAAACTTTGCGGCTGATCGTTTCAGGTTACGCGGGGCAACTACACCGACAGATTCGTATGAGTCATCGGAGGAAATTGCTGCTTATTATGTGAATATGAATAATGAGATTGGTGATAACTGGATCGCAGAAGTGGGGTTCAGATATGAGGATTTCTCACAGCTTATTCGGTATCCCAACAAGTTGGATAGTTCCAACCTTTTGGAGGCAGATAGTTTTTATCCTGCGTTAAATGTTTCTTACCTTATCTCTGATGAGCTTCAACTTAGGCTTGGTTTCAGTCAAACAGTTTCATATCCAGGCTTAATAGAGCGCTCAGATTCACAATCATTTGATCCGACAACAGACGATCCAATTTTTGGTTCGCCTAATTTAGTGGTTTCGGAAATTGATAACTTTGATGCGAGACTGGAATACTATTTTGGAGAAGAGAATCGTTTATCGCTCGCGCTCTTTAATAAAAGCATAACAAATCCAATCGAAACGGCCATTGCTGACGCTTCTGGCACCTCTGCCGCTGGAATTACATTTAGAAATCAATTGGGTGCTGATTTGAATGGTATTGAACTTGATTTCTCGATTATTGCTTTAGAGGATGATGAAAAAGAGTTATTTGTTAACGGAAATATTTCGTTCATAGATTCTGAGGTTCAGCTAGGAGCCGTTTCGCTTAGATTAGAGGGAGAGGATGCCAACGGAAGAAAACTTCAAGGCCAATCCGAGTATTTGGCAAATCTGCAAATTGGCTTTGATCACTTTCCAACATCACAAAAATTTACTTTGTTAGCCAACTATTTCGATGATCGTATTTTTAGAGTTGCGCGTGGAGCTGCTCTGGGTCCGATAGTTGAAAAAGGTAGAGCCGTGATTGATGCAAATTATGAGAAGGCATTTGGTGATAGCTGGACTCTAAAGGCAAAGGTAAAGAATCTCACAAATGAACCAGTGACATATATGCAAAATGTCAATGATATTGAATTTTACGAGATGGGAACATCGGTCAATATTTCCCTGAGTTATTCACTCTAAAAAGACCGAAAAATGTGCGTAAAAGTTTGGGTTTGTACCCAATGAAACTTAACAATAATGTTTAGAAAGGAAGTTAACATGAGTATTAATAAGTTATATTTAGGGTTTCTCCTCGCGCTTTGTGTTGCAATTACAGGTTGTGATGGCGATGTTGAGAGTATGGGTGATATTACTGTTAACGTTGAGGGTGATGATAATAGTATTATTAACAACAATAATCCCGATAGCAGTGATGATGATGAAGAAGATAAGACTGGCCTTTGTGCTGAGGTCGAAGAGGCTTCGTTCGTTTCATTTAATGATGATTGTTCTCAGGGTACTGTGACAGGCACTATCGATAGTGACTACACATTCATTGAAGACGTCGACTATATACTTAGTGGTGTTGTCAAAGTTGGCGATGGAAATGTTGAAATCACCAGTCAAACTCAATATGAGTCAATTTTATCCAACGGCGTAACGCTCACTGTTGAACCCGGTGTGGAGGTTAAGGGTACTGCAGATGGGGTTCTACTAGTGACCCGAGGATCCAAGCTATTGGCAGATGCTTATGCTAACAATCCTATTACCTTTAGTAGTTTGGATGACAATTATGATGGTACTGGTGAGTGGGGTGGTGTAGTTATTCAAGGTTTTGCCCCTCAGTATGGCCAAGGTGGAACGGGAGCTTGTTTTGCTGATGGCGAAGCGTGGTGTAACGTCCTTGGTGAGGGCGGTGACTTCGTTCAAGAGTACGGCGGAAATAATCCAGCTGATGATAGCGGAATCATTCGCTATGTTCGTATCGCTGAAGGTGGTTTGATCGCAGGTCCAAACAACGAGATCAACGGCTTAACCTTGCAAGGGGTTGGCCATGGAACACTTATTGATTACGTTCAAGTGCACGGCAATCAAGATGATGGTATTGAGTGGTTCGGTGGAACAGCAAATGTGAAGCACGCTGTTTTGACGAACAACGATGATGATGATATTGACTTTGATGAGGGTTATCAAGGTAACATTCAATACGCATTGATTATTAAGAATCAAACGCCAAACGCCACGCCAATTGGTTCAAATGATCCGAGAGGTTTGGAGCTTAACTCTTCTGATGAGGATTACACTCCGGAGACTGCGGGTGTAATTGCTAATGTCACTATAGTTGGTGGTGATGCTGCAAACAGTGCGGGTGAGTTTGGTATGCGCTTGAGAGGATCGGTAACAGCGGCAATTCATAATTCAGCGGTTACAGGATATGACGTTACTTGCGCACGAATTGATGACTCTGATACGGATGGAGACTCATCCACACCTAAGCTCGATACACCAATAATGATGAAGAACTTCCTTTGTGATACAGCAGGTGTTGCCTTTAACAAGGAGATGCCTTTGGAAGGATCAACTGTAATTGAGGAAGCGGTGATAATGGACAGCAATTATGCCATTACGAACGATTCTGCATCTGTTACGGCTGAAGCTATTGCCCCACAAGATAACGGTTCGTCTTTTGTATTCGATTCGACGGATTACATAGGTGCTGTTAAGCCAGGAGAGACGCCCTGGTATGCTGAGTGGGCTATCCCCGGTTCACTCTAGCCCCTGGTTCACTTTAGTAGGTGTAACCCCCATTTCAAGGCCCCTTTTGGGGCCTTTTTTTTTCCTGAAATTTTGTAATACACTTACTCAGTATATAAAGATATGGAGATGGGCTTGTAAATGTTTAGACTAATATTCGGATTAATACTTCTACTTATTGTTAATCAAGGATTAAGTAGTGACAGGCTTGAAACACAGCAAAAACGTTTTGAAAATCTCGCACTGCGACTCTGGGATTATCCTGAGCTTGGATATCTAGAGGTTAAAAGTTCAAATCTACTACAAGAAGAGTTAAAAAACGAAGGATTTAAAATTGAATATAACTTAGCAGATATACCAACTGCCTTCAGAGCTGTTTATGGAGAGTCAGGTCCAACAATAGGAATACTGGGCGAGTTCGACGCACTCCCTGGGCTTTCTCAAACTAATTCCCCATTTCAAGAAAAGGCACCTAATTCAAATGGGGCTGGCCACGCATGTGGGCATCATTTATTTGGTGCTGGTTCTGCGTGGGCGGCGGTCATGATAAAACAATGGCTGATAGAAACAAAAATACCTGGACGCATTATATTTTTTGGAACACCTGCTGAAGAAGGAGGATCAGGAAAAGTTTACATGGCACGAGAAGGTGCTTTTGAAAATGTGGATATTATGTTCCATTGGCATCCCTCTTCATCCAACCAGGCAAATTCCAGTACCTCTAATGCCAACAAATCAGGTAAGTTTACTTTTAAAGGCATATCAGCTCATGCTGCAAGCGCTCCTGACAAAGGTCGATCTGCATTAGATGGCGTTGAAGCCATGAACATGATGGTCAACATGATGCGAGAGCATATTCCTCAGGAGTCCCGAATACATTATGTAATTACGAAAGGAGGACTAGCGCCAAATGTTGTTCCTGATCTTGCAGAAGTCTACTACTATGTCCGTCATCCTGATCGACTGGTTGTAAAACAGTTATTTGAAAGGGTAGTAAAAGCTGCTGAGGGTGCTGCTATGGGTACTGAGACTAAATTGAGCTACGAGGTTATGCATGGCAATTATTCTTTAATGCCAAATGATACTGTTCAAAAATTACTACATTCACAACTCAGCGCTTTTGGTGGAATTGAGTATACCGCTGCTGAGCAAAAATATGCCGAGCAAATATATGAAACACTTTTTGAGCCTTCCTTAAAGCTCGGAGATGAGAAAAAAATTATGCCATACAAACAATCTCATACATATGGTTCAACTGATGTTGGCGATGTAAGTTGGTTAATTCCAACTGCTGGCATAAGAACAGCAACTTGGGTTCCGGGCACGTCTGCTCACTCGTGGCAAGCTGTAGCAGCAGGAGGCATGTCGATTGGTTTAAAGGGTATGAAACTAGCAGCAAAGGTTCTGACCGCTTCAGCTACAAAAATATATGAAAATCCCGAAATTATTGTTGATGCGAAGCAGGAGTTAGCTAGTCGAGTTGGTGAGGATTTTAAATATGAAGCCCTGCTGGGAGATAGAGATCCCCCACTGGATTATAGAGTCAATTAAAGTTTACAACTTGGGCGAGTGCTTACCGTTTTGTACCAGCGGTTGAGGTTTTCATAATTCTCCGGTATTGGTTTTTTTACCCACTTTGCAAAATCGATACAAACGAGAGCACTAATATCCGCAACTGAAAAGTAATCATTAACCATGTATTCATTTGACTCAAAATGGATCTCGAGATCAGAGAGAAAATTATCCAGACGTAACAAGCCACGCTGAGCAAGCTCAGGTATTTGGGAATAATTATGAGGCCCAGGCATCGCTCTGTTTTTCATACCTGGTGTTGAGTTGCGGAATGCTTCGGCAGCTGCCATAAACCCATCAAGCATAATTTTCGTGTTCGCTCCGTCAACCAGAGCACTTTCAATTGAATCTCGACCATGCAGAGGATTCTCTGGTTTGATATCTTCAAGATATCGACAGATAGCATTTGCTTGAGCAATGGTTGTGCCATTTTCTAGCTCAAGGAGGGGCACCTCGAGATTAGGATTTTTCGCTCTGTATTCGGGCGTCAGATGCTCACCCTTCATCAGATTAACCTCGATTGTCTCCACATCGATATTCTTTTCCGCAATAAATATCCGGACTCTTCTTGGACTAGGTGCTGTGGAACAATCATAAAATTTCATAAATTACTTTCCTTTAAAACTGGCTTAATAAAATCGATATTTAGGATTTTCATTCTATTACTTATGGATGCTTTAATGCCTTTAGGATCTAATCCAACAGATGCAAGTTGATCCTTAGGATCAGCATGATCGATGAATATGTCCGGTAGGCCAAGTTGTAATATTGGTATGGTCATTCCCTCTGAATTTAAAAATTCAGAAACAGCAGATCCCGCACCCCCTGCTATCGAGTTTTCTTCGATTGTTACAATCAATTTGTGCTTAGAGGCAGTATCAATTAAAAGAGCCTCATCTAATGGTTTAACAAATCTCATATCGATTAACGTCGTATCAAGTTCTTCTGATAAATCAAACACTGAGTGCAAGAGAGTTCCAAAATTTAAAATAGCAACATTAGTCCCATGCCTTAAAGTATTTCCTTTTCCAATTGGTATTTGTTTCATTTCTTGTTGTATATTTGCACCAGGTCCGCTTCCACGCGGGTATCTGACGGCTGCTGGTCCTGAGTGCATAAAGCCAGTGTAAAGAAGTTGTCTCGTCTCATTTTCATCTGACGGTGTCATAATAATCATATTAGGGATACATCTCAGGTAACTTATGTCATAAGCTCCCGCGTGAGTGGCTCCATCTTGTCCGACTAGGCCTGCTCGATCTAAAGCGAAAAGAACATCTAAATTTTGCACTGCTACATCATGGATCAATTGATCATACGCCCTTTGTAGAAAAGTGGAATATATTGCCACTACAGGCTTTATTCTTTCGCATGCCATTCCTGCAGCAAGGGTTACCGCATGTTGCTCGGCAATTGCTACATCCTCAAATCTATCTGGAAACTTTTCAGCAAATGTGTTCATGCCAGAGCCTTCGCACATCGCTGGAGTGATTCCTATTAATCGATCATCTTGCTCTGCCATATCGCATAACCACTCTCCAAATACATCTGAGTACTTAGGGGATTTTTTCTTTTTAGGTTTGGAGGTTTTGTTAGTGTCTAAATTAACAGGATCTATTTTTGTAAGTGCGTGATATGCTACAGGATCACCTTCTGCTGGACTAAACCCTTTTCCTTTCTGCGTGATTACATGCAGCATGACCGGTCCCTTGATGTTTTTGAGTTTTCTCAATGTACTCGTGATCAAAGGTAGATCATGACCGTCGAGGGGCCCTATATAATAAAAACCAAGTTCCTCAAAGATGGTGGCAGGAGACACCATACTTTTCATGTATTCTTCAGTTTTTCTCACGAACTCCTTTGTTTGAGGCAATGATTTAAGTGCTTTTTTACCCGTTTCCCTGAGTTGAGTATAAAAGCGACTTGCCCACAATTTCGAAAAATAAGTCGATAATCCACCAGTATTTTTTGAAATCGACATTTGATTATCATTGAGTATCACTAACAAATCTTTATCAACGTGAGAGGCATGGTTGATAGCTTCGAAAGCCATTCCAGCGGTCATTGCACCATCGCCAATAACTGCGACAGTTTTCCGCGGGTTCTTTTGGTGATCAGATGCCAGTGTCATCCCTAATGCAGCGCTTATGGAAGTGCTTGAGTGACCTACTCCGAAAGTATCATATTCACTCTCTGACCTTTTTGGAAATCCAGATAGACCTCCTTCTTGTCGCATGGTATCCATTTTGTTTCGGCGACCCGTAATGATTTTATGTGGATAGGTTTGATGTCCCACATCCCAAACAATCCGATCATCAGGTGTATTAAAGATATAGTGAAGTGCGATAGTTAATTCAACGACACCCAAACCTGCGCCAAAATGACCACCCGTCTGACCCACAGAGAAGAGAAGAAATTCTCTCAATTCGTCGGCTAGAGTTTCGAGTTGCGACTCATTTAAATCTCGCAAATCTTTGGGCTCATTAACCAAGTCAAGTGTAGGTGTTTCAGGAGTAGAAACCGGTATTTCAGTGAATGATTTTGCCATTTTGATTTAACTTAAAGAACTACAGATAGCTGATATTACACTAAAAATAGTTTTAATATGCACGAGATATTATAAATTTTGCGAGCTCTTTGAGTTCGGACGCTCTTTCGTCAAAACCACTAAGAGACTCAATACTCTCACTATAAAGTTTTGATGCAATATCTTTTGATTTATCAAGTCCGAGAATGGAAGTGTATGTGCACTTTTTGTTATGTGCATCTGATCCTTTTAACTTGCCCATAGCTTCAGTTGAACTCTCAACATCCAAGACGTCATCCTTTATCTGAAAGGCAAGACCAATTTTTTGAGCGAAATTCTTCAGCGCAAATTCTTGCGAATCTGTCATTTCCTGTGTCGTAATAGCGCCTATTAACACACTAGCCTCAATGAGTGCGCCAGTTTTGCAGCGATGCATTTCGTCTAATTCCTCACGACTTGAAGGTTTATATGTCGTATCTAAGTCTAGTGCTTGTCCTTTCACCATACCCGAGCATCCAATATTATTAGACAATATTTTTATTATTTTTAAGTGATTTTCATAACTCAATGATTTGATGTTTGACAGTGTTTCGAAAGCCAATGCTTGTAATGCATCCCCAGCAAGTATCGCTGTTGCTTCATTATATTTGATATGACAGCTAGCGATACCTCTTCTTAAATCGTCGTTATCCATTGAAGGTAAATCATCATGGATTAGTGAGTAAACATGCATCATTTCGATTGCTGATGCGGCTACAACAGTTGCCTCATTACTTGATGAAATCGAGTCTGCTGCGGCAATGCAAAGCAATGGGCGAATTCTTTTTCCACCATTGAGCATTGAATAACGCATTGCAGAAAATAAGTTTCCTACTTTCTGAGAACTTTTTGGTAGGAGCTCATCAAGTTTGTTATTGATGGACTTACGGTGATTTTCAAAGTATTCATTCATTATAAAAATACTGAAATCAGATATCTTCAGAGTTAAAGTCTTGTTTTACTAGTTCTTCACCTTGCTTCGTTAATATTTCAACTTTTTGCTCTGCATTTTTAAGGGTCATTTGACAATTCTGTGCTATTTTTACGCCTTCTTCATAGGCTTTTATTGAGTCTTCAAGACTAAGGTTGCCAGTCTCGAGTTGGGCTACCAGGTGCTCAAGTTTCTTAATTTGCTCCTCAAAATTTGCGGAGTTTTTATCTTCGCTCAAAATGATCTGCCTTTTTTGTTTTTACAAAGTCTACACTACGAATGACGACTTGTGATACCTTAAAATAATATTAAACGATCCTGAATATTTAGAACATTTAAATAGTTTGAGTGAAAATAATGAGTATGAGAACAGGACACACAAATTTCACATAGCTTGGCCATATTTTCCAGAAGACACCGTGTTCAGCATTATCATTACCGTTTTTTATTTCAGTGAGTATTTTGTTTCGAGAAAACACCCATCCTGCAAAAATACATATCAATGCACCCAGAAGTGGTTGAGCTCTCTCGGTCGTTAATGTAATGACAAAACTAAATAAAGACTCAAAGTTCAAACAAATAATTACGCTTATTGAGAATATAATTGAACTAATAATGTAAGTAGCATTTTGGCGCTTTACTTTAAATTCCTCAACAACATACGAGACAGGAACTTCCAACATTGAAATTGATGAGGTAATTGCTGCAATAGACATCAATAGAAAAAATATGAATGCAATTAATAAACCTGAAGTTCCCATGCTTTCGAATAATGCGGGCAGTACCTGGAAAATTAAGTTAGGACCCGCTATTAAATTACCCACATCATTATAAATACTAACTCCATATTCTTGAGCGACGAATAGAGCAGGTAATATCAGAAGACCTGCCAGAAAGGCCACGCCAGTGTCTGCTAATGTTACAAGTATTCCAACTTCAGGTAGATTTTCATCAGAACGGATATATGAGCCATAAATCAACATTGTTCCAACGCCAAGAGACATTGAGAAGAATGCTTGTCCCATTGCGTTTACAATTAAATTAGAATCGGATAATTGGTTAAAATCAGGCACAAGATAGTGCTTTAATCCCTCAATAGCCCCTTTTTGGAAAAGAACATAAATAATAAGAAGAGCCATCAAAACAAATAGGGCTGGCATAAGACGAGTCGACCATTTCTCTATACCATTCTCAACCCCTTTGGAAATAATTAGGGCTGTAAATAAACTAAAGCATCCACACAATACGATGTTTCTTGAAAGATCATTGCTCACTAACCACCCTGATAGTTCGGTGGAGAAGGATTTTGTAATCGGCTCAAGCATGTGAGCAATCATCCAACCTGCAACAATCGCATAAAAACTCAAAATTAAGCCAGCGGTAACCATACCTGCAATTCCAACACCTCGTCCAAAATATTTAATCGTTTTATTTGAAGATATTTCGGTTAGAGCATTTACCATGTTTGATCGGGTGTGACGTCCAATAATTAGCTCAGCCATTAAAGCTGGATAAGCTAAGAGAAATGCAAGAATCAGGTACATGAGTAAAAAAGCAGCGCCACCATTTTCAGTTGCATTCGTTGGAAAGCCCCATATGTTGCCAAGACCAACAGCAGAGCCAGATGCAGCAAGAACGAAAGCTAGCCGACTGGAAAAAACACCTCGCTCCATTTCCTTATTCCTGTAATCGAATTATTTACTGAGTTAAGTTTAGGTCAATACTTAGAAAAATTCGAGAAGATCTGAAGTTGATAAAACAGATAATTTGGATACTGAATCCTAGATTTTTAATTAATGAAGGTGATTGTGATAAAGTAGTGCTCTGGGGGCGTTCTGGATTCGACGCGGATTACAAAACCTCTGGTGCATGTCGAGATGGTGGCGAATCTCGTAAAATCAAAGTCACAACTTTATAGTTGCCAACGAAGACAACTACGCACTCGCTGCTTAAAACCCAGTAGGGTGCCGTCTGACTGGAGCCGTGCTTGTGCGTCCAGAGCCCTTTGGGGCGCTCAGGCGTCATATTACACAAGATCGTGAAAAAGTTTGTTCGGGGCCGATTCATTAAACTTTTACCGAAATCGCTCTTAGTGTTCCCTGACAGTCGGGTTACTGAGTGTTAAATTTAAAGACTGATCTAAACATGTAGAGCCACTGGCAGCGGATTGGCGGACGCGGGTTCAATTCCCGCCGCCTCCACCAAAATAAATTTATTGAAATCTGAGAGTAGTATTTTGGATAATCTTTGGACTACATTAATTGAAGAGTCTGGACCTATTATTTCAGGACCATTTAGAATTCCTCGACAAATGCTTGCAGAACAAGAATATGATGGTCATCTATCTATTCACGACGATGCGCAAGCGGAGTCACTCGGATTTAAGGGCGCTCCGATTGAAGGACCTACGCATTTTTCGCAATTTGATCCTCTACTGCATAAATTATGGGGAGATGACTGGTTTAGATTTGGTTGTATAAGCTCTCATTTTAAATCGATGGTAATCGAGGGTGAGGCGGTAAAAGCATACGTTGATAAATCAGATGCTGAATCCAATAATGTAAAAATTTGGGCTACTAAAGAGAATGGTGAAATTGTTTTAGAGGGGAGTGCTAGCCTTGGCCCTGATCATCCAGAGAATTATGTACAAAAACTCTTAAATTCAAGGCCGACGGCGAAAAATCTTGTAGTTTTAGAGCATGCAAAAATTGGAGATCGCTCAGCTGCTGAGAAAAACGTGAGTATTAAATTTAATCAGCATCTTGGTAAAAACTATCCTTTTACTCTAAATCAAAAGTTAAAAAAAATAACAGAGAGTTGTAAATGGTACTTTCCTGAACATGGGCAGGGCTCTCCTTGGAGTAAACCCATCTTGCCAATAGAAATGATAAATCCTTTTGTAAGTTTTACACGATCACTACTGCCCCGCGCAAAACAGCCATCTATAGGTTTATTTGCAGATCTTGAGGTGAAGTTAATAAATGGACCAATATTCATAAATGAGGACTATATTTTGGAACGTGAGATTGTTGGTCTTGGCGAAAGTCGCCGAACTGAATCAGTGTGGATAAAAACATCTATCTTCTCGTCTATAACTTCTGAATTAGTTGCTACTGTTCTATTAAATAATGCTGTTTTAAAAGATTCATATCCACATTATGAGAGTGAGAAGAAGTTACTACGGGGCGATTGATCGGATAGAACTTACAACATAAAAAAGTAAAATCTGACTCATAATTAAATTTTAAATTCATTCTCAGAAAGTTTAATGTAGTGCCCACTTTTTATATCACCTAGGCTTAGTCTGCCAATTTTTTCTAGTTCTATGGTATTGAAGGCAATATTTGTAGAATTTAATTTGCCTATGAGTGCAGCGCTTTTTGCGTGAACTGTTTTTAGTTTTAAAGTTTTTTCATTTACCCTCTCTGATGCAATCGAATCGTCCTGTCCTTTTAACAAGTCGTCCAAGTCAGCATTATCAGCCATATGTTTTAAATGAATTTGGTATTCACAGATCTTTTTTTGTAATCTTTGCCTCATTTTGCTCGCCCATCGAATATCATCACTTAGTAATACTAAACCACTAACTTCTGGATTAAGAATATTTGCAAAGTAACACTCATTCTCTTTGATTCTGCAATCCAAAAGGTTTAGTACAGTTTTGTAGTCACCATCTTTTGTTGCACATACATAACCTTTCGGTTTATTTAAAATTATGTATTGATGCTCAATAATCGAAATTGGTTTTCCATCAAAGGTAATTTGGTTTGAATCAAGAATCTCGAAATCAGGATCACTGATTATTTTTCCATCAACAGAGACGCGTTTTTTTCGAATAAAATACCCTGCTTGGTTTCGGCTCATCGCAACAGCAAGTGTAAGATATTTTATAAGACGCATAGGTGATGCTTTTTGATTATTGTTTGGGTGAATTTTATCAATAATAACACCATGTCTGTTTTAAAAAGTAGTGTGGGTTAGTTGGGTGTTATAAACTTAGGTTTAAACTAAAGGGAATTTTTTAGGGATTACAATGCGAACTAAAGCATTAGGTAAATCTGGGATTAATGCATCAGTTATTGGTCTCGGAACTTATTATTTTGGAGGTGGTGATGGCACCGCGCCTCCCAAAGCTCAAGATATTATGAAGATAATCCATAGCGCACTGGATGAGGGTATTACCTTAATGGATACCGCACCATCCTATGGTTTTGGTCATTGTGAACAAATCATAGGTAAAGCGTTAAAAGGCCGAAGGGATCAAGCAGTTATTGCAACAAAATGTGGTCTTTGGTGGCAGGATCAGCGTGGATCTCCAAATGGGCAGAAAGATGGCAAAGACCAATATATAAGTTTGCGCCCAGATACGATCAGAATCGAAGTGGAGAATAGCTTACGATATTTAAACACAGACTACCTAGATTTATTGCAAGTTCATAAACCAGCAATACCTCCCGAAGAGACACCAATAGAGGAGACTATGGGTTGTTTAATGGAACTCAAAAAGGAAGGTAAAATTCGAGCAATAGGTGTATGTAATGTTTCACTACCTCAGTTGGAGCGTTACGACAACGCGGGCGATCTAGCTACGAATCAGTTCCGTTATAGCATGATCCACAAGGATCCAGAGTTAGATATTCTTCCTTACTGTATAGAGAACGATATAGGTTCAATTACCTACATGTCGCTTGAGCAAGGACTTCTGACTGGAAAGATTAATTTTGAAAGAAAATTTGATGATCACGATTGGCGAAATAATGCAGGGCAATGGCTCCCTTGGTTTAAAAACGAAAATTTAGATCGATTATTAAATATGTTTTCATTGTGGGAAGATCTGTTGGATAAGTACAGTTGTTCAATTGCTCAGCTCACCTTGGCTTGGTCGGCAGCTCAGCCAGGTGCAACCCATATTCTATGTGGTGCGAAGTCGGTAGATCAGGTTATCAGCAATGCAAAGTCAGGTTTTTTCACCCTTAGTGATACCGAGATAAACAGGTTAAATCAAGATATCAATAATCTAGGTGATCCTATTTAATCGAAGAGCTAGATTCAATAATTAACAGATCGCATTACGGAGCTTTTCGTGTCAGAAAATAGTTTTTTTAAATCATTGCTAATTAGAGATTTCCAATTTTTATGGATTGCGAGCACTTGCTCCGCATTTGCAATGCAAATGAGATCGATAGCACAAGGATGGTTGATTTATGACTTAACTAGTTCTCCACTAGCGCTTACGTGGGTAATGTTATCTTTTATTGTTCCTTCTGCAATTTTTTCTCTGATTGGTGGTGTTGTCGCTGATCGGGTAAGCAAAAAAAATATCATGATCTATTCACAATTAATAAATGCGATATCGACATTCATTCTTGCTTATATAGTGTTTGTCGGTGAGGTAACTTTTGAGCACTTTATATATTTTGGTGTTTTAAATGGCGCGGTTGGCTCTTTAAGTATGCCGGCGAATTTCTCTATCGTTCCAGAAATTGTAAGGAAAGAAAACTTAATTAATGCCACCGCACTTCAAACATCAACATTTAACTTATCTAGTATTGTCGGACCAATTTTAGCAGGGAGTTTAATAGCACTTTTTTCGATTGGTGAGAAAAGCTCTTTTTACAGTGTAGGACTGGTATTTTTTGTCATTACATCACTTTTGTTTATTGCAACATTTTTAACACTGTTTATTAAACATCATGGTAAACCTGAAAATACTTCAAATACCTCGTCATTGGAGGACTTTAAAGAGGGATTCAATTTTGTATGGAAGGAGAAAACTATTCTTGGTCTATTGCTAATGGGCCTGCTACCCTCTGCATTTGGAAAAGCATCAAACTTTCTTCTGCCTGCGTTTAACCAAGATGTTATATCCGGAGGACCAGAAGAGTTAGGTATTTTATCTGCGGGCATGGGTGTAGGCGCTCTACTTGGATCTCTTCTTTTGGCAAACCTGAGTAATTTTAAGCGAAAAGGAAAATTAATGCTGGGTACTGCTTATGGATGGGCTCTAGCGATATTGACCTTCGCCCTCACTGGAAGCTTAACAATGGCTATTCTTTTTGGAGCAGTGGCTGCATTTTTTGGTTCTATTTTTGGAGCATTGAATATGAGCTTAATCCAGTTACAAGCGCCACAGTATATCCGTGGTCGAGTTATTAGTTTACTTATTGTAATGAGTGGAGTTATGCCCCTCGCTGTAGTGCCTATCGGAGGTGTTGCAGAATACCTCGGAGTTTCCGTCGCACTGGCTTTTGCAGCAATGATGGTAGGTCTTTCAGTTTGGATTTTGAACGCCTTGTTTCCTAAATTAAAAGGTATCTCTAACATAAGTGAGACAAATGCAGGTTAAGTTTTGACACAGTCCGTATCTTCTGACAAGGTATTTAGAATGACTCTTGGTATTTAATATGACAAAAACAATGCCCCCTATTCCTGATCCCGCCGTTATTCCTAGAGATGTGAGTTTAGGTTTAACTAATCCCGAGGATGTGGCCTTTCCTCTTCGATGGGGAATAGTAGGTGCCGGAGAGATTTCCAGGCAATTTGTTCTATCATCTAAAGCAGTGCCAGGTGCTAATATGGCAGCCGTTTTCTCACGCTCGCTAGAAAAAGCAGAGAACTTTGCCAACTCTTATGGTGTTGTAAACGCATATGATAGCCTTGAAGAAATGCTTGCTTCATCTGAAATTGATATCGTATATATCGGGACTCCTCAAGAGATTCATAAGGAGCACAGTATAAAGGCGCTTAATGCAGGTAAGCATGTTCTCTGTGAGAAAGCACTTACTGAAAGTCTTGAAGACGCCAAAGAAATGTATGCGGCAGCTGAAAAAAATAACGTCATGTTGCAGGATGGAGTGTGGCCCCGATTTTTCCCCGCTATGGAGCATGCTAGAAATTTGATCGAGTCCAATGCGATTGGTGACGTTCTTATGGTGCAGGCTGATTTTGACCCTTTTTATACCTTGCAAGCTGTCACCCTAGCCTTCGGAATTGATGCGAAGCCAATTGATATAAAAGTTAGCGGTAAGGCACCTGGACCAGGTGGCGCTATCTTGGAATTTGAGAATAATAGATTTGCAAATTTAACTTTTATTGCGTATCCGAGTGAATTTCCTGAGGTGACTGAAATTACAGGTACAAAAGGTAGGATTACTCTCGAGCAGCCGGCGCATTGCCCAACGAGTTTAACCGTTCGTATTCCGCCAATTACTCCATCACGCTATATGAGAGATAATACTCCATCTCCTTCACAGAGATTTGATTATCCTTTGCCCAGCTCGGTTAGTGTCCCTAGATCATTCGTAAATCAGCAAGGATTCGTTTACATGATAGAGGCGATACATAGGTGTTTAGCAGCGCGCTTGTTGGAGTGTCCTCAATTTAATAAACAAGATTCGTTGCATTTAATGGAAATACTGCACGGTGTTCTAAAGTATAGAAGATAGGAAGCGAAAAAATTTTCATAGACTGAATAGCTAGGTTTATTGGAGATTTTTGAAGATCTGATGAAACTTCGTATTGAAAACGTAATCTAAATGGATGTAATATGCGACGCAAATTTTCACCAAGACATTAAGGAATAATAATGAAGCCTATGCAATTAATAACCGATCGTATGGCAATTGGGCTATCGCTTGCCTGTGTTATACATTGTTTAGCACTTCCGATAGTTTTGGTAGCTATTCCCAATTTTTTAGCAATTTATGTAGACAGTGAATACTTTCACTTATGGATGGTTTTTGCGGCTATACCAATCAGTATTTACGCGTTAAATCTCGGCTGTAAAGATCATAAGCATAAAGAATTTATATTTATTGGAGTCACCGGCCTGATCTTTTTATTATCAGCGGTCGTGGTTGGTGAGGAAATGGAACAAGCCTTAACGGTAGCTGGAGCATCATTTTTGGCGTTGGCTCATTGGTTAAATTACCGACTTTGTAGAACCAAGAAAGAAGAAGATTGTTGTGGACCTGAGATCTCAGGTAGCTGAAATACCCGTTAAAAAATCATCAACTCTATTCTTGAATTATCAGTTTAATACTGAGTTTTTTGATGGATATCGATAAAGACATTTCTAGAAGAATTCCAACTAATATCATCTCTGGTTTCCTTGGAGTGGGTAAAACATCTGCAATTTTAAACTTATTGGCTCAAAAGCCAGAAACTGAGCATTGGGCCATTTTAGTTAATGAATTCGGAGAAATTGGCATTGATGGGAGTCTGTTAGAGGGCAATAAAAAAGAGGGAGAAAGTGTAGCTATATTCGAAGTTCCTGGGGGATGTATGTGTTGTACCGCAGGGTTGTCGATGCAGATTGCGCTCTCCCGACTTCTCGCCAATGATAGGCCAGATAGACTTTTAATTGAGCCTACGGGACTCGGTCATCCTAGAGAGGTTCTGGAAATTCTATGCAGTCAGTCATACAAAAATGTTCTGTCGGTGCAGAAGACTCTTACTTTAGTTGACGCAAGGAAGCTCAGAGAAAATCGTTTTGTAGAAAATGAAATTTTTCAACAGCAGATCGTGATTGCTGACACAATTATTGGCAATAAGATGGATCTTTATGACCATATGGATGAAGAAATTTTGCGAAATTATGTAAAACAAATCAACGGTCCAATAACTCGGTTAGTTTTTACTGAAAATGCTGACATTGATGTATCAGAGCTCGATGGAACCTCTCTATTTGAATCTAACAATATTGATGATAAACCGATGAACCAACACGACAATTTGTCAATGGAGGACAATTCTTTTCCCGAATCTGGATATGTGAAAGCAATTAATAATGGCGATGGTTTTAACAGTATTGGCTGGCGATTTTCTCCCGAAAAGGTATTCAGCTATCAAAAGCTATTTACATTATTTGATGGCTTAATCGTGGATCGAATGAAGGCGGTTTTGATTACTGATAACGGAGTGTTCGGATTTAACTTAACACCTGATGCATTCACAGAGACTGAATTTGACGAGTGTTCTGAAAGTCGAATTGAATTGATTTCGGAATCTATTGATGATTCGTTTGAAGAAGGATTATTTGATTGTATTCAATAAACTCGCAAAATAGTGTTATTTTGAGGTTTTGCTAAATTAAGATCTGGTAATGTAAGCAAGGTTCTCATGCCAGAAATCTACAACATACTCAACTCGAGACCTCATTAAAGCCCGATACTTAGGTAGTTCACTTAGGTGAACCCAACGGCATTCTATTATTCCCTCTTCAATTTGAGGAATTGTTTCATCATCAAACCCATCATAGTGCATAGCATACCAATGAGTCTTTTTTAGATATTTTATGTTCTCATGTCTTGTGGTATGCCAAGTTGATACCAATTTTCCAACAATAGACAAATTAGAAGTATTCAAACCAGTCTCTTCGTTGACCTCCCGGATCGCCGAAACCTTCTTTCCTTTATCATCCACTCTTCCCTTTGGCATATCCCACTTCCCACGTTTGAACATAAGAAGTATGTGATTGTTTTTATTACATACCAAACCGCCAGCCGACTCAATCACTGGAAGTGCCACTGTGGTTTTGAGCGAATTGGGAGCCTCCAGAGCTTTGGATTCGATTTTTACTGGTTCCATAAAATTCCTACGTAATTTCTTTTTCTTTTAGTTCCTTTAAAACTGCCATTTGTTGTAGGGTTAAACCTCTAAATTTCACACCTCCAACAGATATGCTATGAGTGACAATAACATCTTCACCAGTAAGAGGTTCAAATTTTCTGCGTCCAAACGCTCTGACTAAGTATAACATACTGGTCAGTCTTGCTTGTTTCTTTGTGTTGGCATTGACAACTATCCAAGGAGATTTCTTTGAGGAAGTATATTCGAACATTTGTTCTTTATACTTTGTAAAAACTGCCCATTTCTTCCTGGCGTGGATATCATTGTCTGATAGTTTCCAATAAGTTAGTGGATTACTTAATCGATTTTCGAAACGTATCAGTTGGGTCTCCCTATCTACGGATAGATAGAATTTAAAAATTAAGAAACCGTCATCGATACACTTGTGTTCCCAATGTAAAACTTTTTTAATAAATCGTTTGTATTGACCCTCGGAACAATATCCCATAGTGGGTTCAATAAGGGCTCGGGTATACCAAGATCTATCAAAAAATGAAATATGACCTTCTTTGGGAAATAAAGATTCATATCGTCGAAACCAATATTTTGATTCTGATTTTGACGGTACTCCTAACGCATGGATAGAAAAATGAGAGGGTATTAAATTTTCTGTGAACCGCTTTATGGTAGAGCCTTTTCCAGCGGCATCTCTTCCTTCAAAAAGCACGATCAACTTTAGATCGCGCTTCATTACCCACTGTTGGATCTTTAAAAGCTCAACTTGAAGTCGACGTTTTTCAATTTGATAGTCGGACTCACTTATATTTTCATAAGGAGTTTCAATTGCTTTAATTTTCCTGAGCTTCACATTTTCACTAAAAGAATTAAATTAGACAAGATCCTATGACAGATATATTAAAGTTATGTGACGAAGAAAAATTTATTTTGTAATAAATGTGAAAAAAAAGTTTTATTTTTTTGTCAAAAATAATTCATCTAAATTTAATGATCATCAGCTAATTTTCAATGATGGATACTATATAGGAATCTATCATGAGAAATCGTTCAATTATTTTTAAAACTCTCGCTTGTGCCATCGTTCTGTGTACATTCAGTCTACACGCCCAAGATGTTGATAACATTGAAGAGGTGGTCGTTGTTGGCTCAAAAGCAAGCTTAATCTCTGCTGTAGATAAACAAAGAGAAGCTGATAATATCATTTCAGTGGTTGACTCAGATGCATTAGGGGGATTTGCTGATACGACGGCAGCCGAGGCCGTGAGACGACTCTCTGGAATTTCAGTAGAAAATGATCAGGGAGAAGGAAGATATATCACAATAAGAGGTTTATCTTCTGATTTAAATAGTATTGCTGTGAACGGCGCTTCGATGGTTGCTCCGGAGAATGGTAGGAGTGTCATGCTCGATGGCCTGCCAACAGAGTTATTAGAATCGATTACAGTTGCGAAATCGTTAACGCCCGAGATGGATTCTGATTCGATCGGTGGAAGAATCGACTTCAATACTAAAAAGCCTTCGAGTATAGATGGAAAACTTTTTAAAGCGAAGATACAAAATAATTTTAGTCAGTATGCAGATGAAAATTTCAATCCGAAGATGTCTATCACTTATGGTGAAAAACTGAGTGACACATTTGCAAACATTTTAGCCGTTACGTATTCAAGCAAAGACATTGTAGCCTACAACAACGAAACTGGTTTTGGTTGGGAAGACGGTTTAATGAATGATGATTATGAAATGCGGTTTTATGAGTTGACGTATGGATTAAGTTATGATGCAGACTTGTTGGTATCGGAAGGGAGAGTTTTCCTAAGTGCATTTTGGAATCAGTATGATGATGCTGAACTCAGATGGAAAGATGAATATGGCAAAATCAAGTTAATAGATGGAACCGAGACTGCAACCAGCATGCAAACTGAAAGGATACGACACGACGCTGAAACCAGGGTGCGTTATGAGACAAGGACACTATCCGCTTTCACATTTGGCTTTGAAGGAATGATGGGAGATTGGATTATTGACCCTAAAATTAGCTACTCTTTTGCTGAGGAAGACGATAGTGATAACGCTGACGTCACTTTTAGAAATGATATGAAGGATACTGTGGGAACAATAGAGTGGAGTAATCCTCAGAGACCAACGATAACTCCGTCAGATACCAGTATTTATTCTCCTTCAGAATTAGGCTTTAAAGAGCTTGAAATAACGGAAAATGTGTCCAAAGATTCTGAGTTTGCTTTCTCGGTGAATGCTGAAAGAGAAACAGATTTGGGTACTTTAAAAGTAGGTTTTAAGAGTAAGAACAGAGAAAAGGACGTCGATGATTACATCATTGTCTATGAGGCGGACATGACAATGGCAGACTTTGATCCACAAACTCTTGACTGGCAATTCGCGGGACAAACCTTCAGTCAGCAAGCGAATCCCGACATGATATATGCTCTAAGAAATCAGTTAGATAGCCTTTCTGTGGATTTCAGTAATGATTATGCTCGAGATTTTGTGACCGAAGAGAAGGTAAATGCTTTGTATATTCAAAACACCTACACTTGGGACAAGGGAGTGATAGTCGCAGGTGTGCGTTATGAGGACACATCAACTGAATCTCAGGCATTTGATCAAGACGGAAATCAAGTTTTTGCGGGAAGTGATCATTCATTTTTTGCACCAAGTATTAATATCAAGTATTTCTTAGACGATCGTCTTCAGTTAAGAGGATCTATCTGGAAGGGATTGTCTAGACCCGGCTTTAAAAAAACGGCTCCTAAGCTTGATTATGATAATGATGAGGGAGATATAAGTGGTAGCGCAGGAAATCCTGATTTAAAACCTTATGAAGCAGTAAATTATGATCTATCTCTTGAGTTTTATGGGGATGATATGACCTTTGTAAGTGTCGGTTTGTTTAGAAAAAATATTGAAAATGCGATTTATCCAAAGATATATAAGACAGCAACCTTCTTAGGCGTTACATTTAATGATGATGTTGAAACGTGGGAAAATGCACAAGACTCCACAATTAATGGTCTGGAGTTAAATCTTCAATATGGGTGGGAGAATGGCATTTACTTTGCCGGCAATATAACTCTTACCGATGGAGAGAGTACTTTTGAGCCAACTGATGATGTGAGCTTCACCACTCCGTTTAGGAAATTAGCTGATGAAGCCTTTAATATAAGTCTTGGTTATGACGAAGGTCCCTGGGATGTTAGGCTGGCAGCAAATTACAGAAGCGACTATTTGGATTGGTTGTCTGATGAGGGTGACGATATTGATGATGTTTCAGAAAATAATTCTCGGTTCGTCGATAACTACCTTCAAGTAGATTTTACAGCGAAATATAAAACTTCCGATAATTTAGAGTTTAAATTTGAGGCAGTCAATTTGGGTAACAGAGAAGAATACTATTACTGGGGTAATGAGAATCAGTTATCTCAATATGATGTTTATGGACGTAATTATTCTCTCGGTATGACCTACAATTTTTAAATAATTCACGAAAAATCCTTGGGCTGATTAGTTTATGATCAGCCCTTTTTAGGTAGAGAGCATGATTTCATACATTCTAGATTCAGTTCTTCGCTTTTTGTTATGTACAACTATACTGATGTTTTTTATTGCATTAGCTGCATGTTCTGATTATCCAAGTGTTACGTCAGTTTATGAGACACCTGAAGTTGACACAAAAGGTGACGCAGCAGATGATCCAGCAATATGGACTAACCTTGATAGCCCAAACAATTCTCTGATTTTTGGGACAGACAAAAGGGCAGGTGTATATGTTTATGATCTCAAAGGAAGTAAAGTTGGCTACACAGCTCTGGGTGAGATTAACAATATTGATCTAAGGATTATTGAAAGTGAGACTTATATCGTTGGCTCAAACAGAACAGATCAAACCATTGATTTATGGATCGTCAAAAATGAAGATCTAAAAGATGGCGCGTCTGATAAGAATTTTTCATTAAATCAAAGCCCTTCCATATCTGAAAGTACGGATGTAAATGTCTATGGTATTTGTGCGGGTTTTGATAAAGAGTTTGGATTAATATTTTTCGCAACAGAAGATGAAGGTCCAAGTGTTGAAATGTGGAATTACAGAAATGGGTCAATGCAGAGATTACTCACCTTTGACAATGGCGGCGAGTCTGAAGGCTGTGTTTATGATGATGAACATCGAACTCTTTTTATTTCTGAAGAGGAAACTAATGGAGTACTAAAAGCTTATGATTTGAAGGCTTATCCTGATCTATCAAACTATAAGGTAGTTGACTCTCGAGAAGGGAACATCGGTGGAGATCCCGAAGGAGTCGCTCTTTACAAAACGTCGAGTGTGGCTGGATATATTATTCTGTCGTCTCAAGGAGATTCAAAATTTAACTTGTATCGAAGACAAGCGCCCTATCAATATATAGGAAGTTTTATGGTCACTGACAGTGACCGTTTATTTAGAGAATATGTCGATGGTGTTTCAGAGACAGACGGGATTGATGCAGTAAATTTTTCTTTCAATTCAACCTTTGATAGTGGTCTGTTAGTTGTTCAGGATGATAAAAATGATTGTGATAATTGTGATGAAAAACGACAAAACTTCAAATACATCGATTTTAAAGATGTCGAGCAAGTACTCAATTTAACTATTTTTTGAGTTAAGCATTGCAAAAGAATCTCGCAAGATATTTTTTTGAACCTTACCCATTGTGTTTCTGGGTAATTCATCAATCGCAACAATCTGCTTTGGAACCTTAAAGTTAGAAATTTTTTCCCTCAATAGTTTTAATATTTGTTCAACTTCTGGGGTACATTCATTTTTTTCATACACTATAAGAGCGGCAACTGCCTCTCCAAAGTCTTGATCTGGAATCCCGATTACTGCTGATTCCAAAATGCCGTCTATTTCATCAATTACTAGTTCAACTTCTTTCGGATAAACATTAAGGCCTCCCGTGATTATCATATCTTTGGACCGACCCACTATAGAGATATAACCATCTGCATCTGTTACGCCCTTGTCGCCAGTATTGAAATAACCATCATGCGTAAACTCCTCAGAGGTTTTCTCTGGCATCCTCCAGTAACCTTTAAATACATTTGGCCCTCGCACTTGAATATTTCCAATCTCTTCTTCATCCACTAATCTGCCATTATTATCAGTTATTCTGATTTCTATTTGAGGAAGAGGTTTGCCCACAGTTCCTGCTTTGCGTTTTCCCACTAGTGGGTTAGATGTACTCATATTGGTCTCTGTCATACCATAGCGTTCTAGGATGCAATGTCCTGTGGCTTGCTCGAATTCAATAAACGTATCAGTCAACAATGGTGCAGATCCAGAAATAAAGAGTCTCATATTTTTGGTTACAAGTTTATTCATCTGATTTGTAGCAAGAAGTCTTGTGTAATAGGTAGGCACTCCCATCATCACAGTACATTTTGGGAGTGCACTCAGTACTTCATTTTGATTGAATGTGTTTAACCAAAAAGTTGAAGCACCTGATAAGAACACACAACCAAGTGCAACAAAAAGACCATGGACATGAAAAATGGGTAACGCATGGAGCAAGATATCTTTATCAGTAAATCCCCAAACATTTTTTAAACAGTGAGCATTACTAGAAAGATTCAGATGTGTCAGCATAATTCCCTTGGGAGTCCCAGTAGTTCCAGAGGAATATAAAAGTGCTGCTAGATCATCATTTTCTTTCTGGACTGTTTCGAAGGTTGACGCACATTTTTCAGCTTCTTCAAGAAGGCTGCCAGTTGAATCGGAATTTAATGTTAGAACCTTTGAGATCTTATTTTTGAGGGCTAAATTTTCAATCATTTCGAGGTTACTTTCATCGCAAACCACCAGTGATGGTTCCGCATTTTGGAAAAAGAAATCTAATTCATGTTCCTTGTAACCTACATTTAAAGGGTGATATACAAATCCTGCTCTTAAGCATGCGAGGTAAAGGTATAGTGCCTCTGGTGACTTGTGAACTTGAACAGATACTCGATCTCCTACGCTAACACCAACTTGCACGAGATAGTTTGCAATTTTTGCCGACTTATTTTCTAAGTTCGAATATTTGATGGTCTCATTATTTAGTAATCGTAAGGCAACTTTATCTTTATATTTGATAAATTGCTTTTGGTAATGAGAATATAGATTGCAATTTTTCATAGATATTAAATGGTTTATCGATGCCATTAAATATGAATTATTATGTTCCAGGTTTTCAAAACTTTTTAATGGAGGAAATTATGAGTGACAAAGAGGAAATATCCAAGGTAATTCAAACTTATATTGATGGTATGAATTTCTCAAGTGCTGAAAAAACAAAGGCAGCTTTTCATCAGAATGCATCTATTGTTGGATATCTGCATGGTGATTTTATGGAAATGACACTTGCCGATTTTTCTGGTTTTGTCTTATCTCAACAACCGTCCCCTCATGATAGCTCAAATGATGTGACTTATGAGGTGCTTGATGTCGCAATTGAGGGACATACTGCCCATGTAAAGGTAAAAGATGTTTACCTTGGTATTACATTTATTGATACTCTGTCACTCATAAAAGTTGATGATCAATGGAAAATTTACAACAAGCTTTTCCATGTTCAATCAAATTAATGGGCTAGAGACAAATGAAGAGACATAGAAAAGTTTTTGATCCAAAAAATGAAAATCCCTTCGAAATATCGCGAAGTAAGGTAGAAAACTTTATCCGATGTCCCGCATGTTTTTGGTTGGATAAAGTAAAAGGAGTGAAGTTTCCTTCAATTCCACCATTCAATATAAATTCCAACACGGACAAACTGTTAAAAAGGGATTTTGATAGTGTTAGAGGCATAAAAACACATCCTATTCTTGAAAAGAATGGTCTCGGCCACCTTATTCCTTTTGAACACGATGATCTAGATAAGTGGATATCTTCCCTTCATTTTGGTGCAAAGGGATATTTTCATACTGTGCATCAAGAAACAAATATCCTTTTGGGTGGTGGTTTGGATGACATCATTATGAATACAAATAGTGGTGAACTACATATCGTTGATTTCAAGTCTACTTCTAATCAATCGAAAGATCCTAAGCCTGTGAATTTGTATGGTGACTGGAAGATGTCATATAAACGCCAGATGGATATGTATATCTGGATATTAAGGCGGATGGGCTATCCCGTTAATGATATTGGTTACTTTATATATGTAGACGGCCTTCATGTTGGTATCAACGGAATGATAGATGAGGATCCATCGATGGCTACAATGAAATTCGCAACTTCAGTTCTTCCCTATGAGAGTAATACGGATTGGATTGAGCCCACTTTACACCAGATAAAGGAGACTTTATTACGGGATTATTGTCCTGAGCACAGCAGTGACTGTGAAGAGGGAAATTTCATCAAACAAGTTGGACAGATTATGTCTGTTGAGTAGCTTAGATCATCTTTAGTTATTATTTTTTCAACATGCTGTAGCCAAGATTCACAAAATCTTCAGCGTAAATATCATTAATTATTTTTAAATATTTTCCTTTTAAATTGATTTCTTCTTTGATCGCGGACGTGTTATTGGCTTTCTTTTGAAGATTAAAACCAGTTTGATTGGAAAAAAAATCCATTTCAGTTTTATTTTCAATTCTTATAATTTTGATGTTTTTCAGATCGATATCTAAACTTTGAAAGAAAAAGTATTGAGGATGGTTGAGGATCCATGATTGAGGATTTATATGCTCATCAACTTGATGGATTCGCTGTAGCATTTCAATATATTGTTTAAAGCTTGTCTCTAATAGCCGTGAGCGAATTTGTTCATGATTACTGGCACGAATTGGAAGTCCCAAAAGCGGGAAAAAAACACGTTGAGGCCTTTCCCATTTAAAAGACGAATCTAGTTTTGCGTTGAGTGGAATATTTCGAAATTTATCTAAAAAAAATGAATTGACTCGTTTGTATGGATTTCTAACCGTAAAGAAAATGTCTGGTTTATTGAATTTAATTTGCCTTTTTGCTTCCATCCTCTTTATCTTTATAAAGTTAGAGGTTTGTTTGAAAGATGTGAACATCACCTTAAAGTTAGTAATGACTAATTTGTTCTCATCTTTTATTTTAAAAAAAGGCATATTTAATTGAGTTAAGCGAGACTGTCTTTTAAGTAAAAATTAAGAATACTTTTATTTTTAATGGGAGAATTTTTATAGTTTGTTTTTAAAATTTCGTCTTGCACATGAAGACGAGCTTTTTCCAGTCTTTTCATAGATCGAGCCTCAAAGGGACCATAGCCAAGATCTAAATTAAAAAATTTCTTATCGTTTAAAGCCGCGTTAATGCTCCATTCTGCAAATTTTTGATACATGTTTTCTACATAGTCAAATAGCGGATCAAGCGTTTCGGGCAAATCATCATCCGGAAAATAATCTTGTGTATCCGATCCATGTTGCCATACCCTGTCGACATAGGACTCAACAGCGCCCAAATTTTCTCCAAGCCAAGATATTGGTTCTGGATCGAGTAAAAAATGACCTTTAAATGGGCCAACGAGTGCAAAGTCAGCAAGACATGCGCGGTTGCCCAGTAAAAAATCATGACGCTCTAAATGCGATAGTAGGAGATCTAATAGGTTTGTAAAATCTTGTCTCATTGACGTACTATGTTCTGGACCCGCTCCTTGAATTTCGCACGCTTTCGCGCCAAAGGAGTTCAGCATCAACTCTCCAAAATCTTTAATTTGTTCTGACTCTTCATCACTGATGGGTGTGTCTATTGATTTGTTAAGTATCGAATTTTTGCCAAATCTCTCTCCAATGACATCTATATTGTTCGAATAACACCATCTGGAATGCAATGCATGACGCGGATACCAGTGATTAAAGAAGTCCTCAAGAATAAAACATGCGCATCTGAGTGCCGGAGAAGTTGGTATCACTGGACAATCTATAAAGCGATCATTTAAAAAAGGTCCAATACTTATGGTGTCATTTATGACCCAGCCATCAGGAGTGCGAAGGAGTGGGATGAATCGAGTCCCAGATCGCTTGTTGACTTCATCTCCCGAAGCGAGGGTTTTGAACTCCCAATCATAAGGTACATTTTGATATCTAAGCTGCGCTTCGAGTTTTCGAGAGAACATGCTCAGCTCTTGTCCTACTAGTTTATAGGTTCCTTTGTACATAGCTTTTTTTGGTTTAGTCCTTAGCTATCTGTTTCAAAATCTTTTGAGCTATGCCGCTCTCTTAACTGTTTTTTTGGATCACCCCAGACTTTATTCACTCTCTGTCCTCTTTTCACAGCAGGCCTTTTTTGAATTTCTTTCGCCCAACGGGCGACATTTTTGTATGATTTTACATTCAAGAATTCTTGAGCTTGATATAGCGCACCTACCACCAAACCTCCATACCATGGATGTGCAGCGATATCAGCAATGGTATATTCATCCCCAATGAGAAACTGTCTGTTCTCAAGATTTTTATCCAGGACATCGAGCTGCCGTTTTGTTTCCATCGCATATCGATTAATTGGATATTCAAGCTTCTCCGGCGCATAAGCATAAAAATGTCCAAGACCTCCACCTAAGTATGGGGTGCTACTCATTTGCCAGAACAACCAAGATAGACACTCGGCCTTTTCTGAAGCTGATTTAGGTAAAAACTTACCGAATTTTTCACCCAGATATACAAGCATAGCGCCAGATTCAAAAATTCTAGTTTGTGGCTTGGTGCTATGATCCACGAGTGTAGGAATTTTTGAGTTAGGATTTGCCTTAACAAATCCAGAGTCAAATTGCTCACCATTGTTGATGTTTATTAACCAAGCATCGTATTCAGCTTCACTGATTCCAAGTTCTAAAAGCTCTTCAAACATGACTGTTATTTTAATTCCATTAGGTGTTGCCACGGAATAAAGTTGAAAAGGATGCTCACCAACGGGGAGTTCCTTGTCATTAATTGCTCCAGAGATAGGACGATTTATTGAGGCGAATTTTCCACCAAAACTTTTATCCCACTTCCAGACTTTAGGAGGTACGTATTTATTGGATTGACTCATAATATCTTTATAACGTTCGCTCTTAGATTTCTGTTGAAAGACTCTTATTTAATGAAATCTTTTGTTGTGCATCTTTAATTCTCTTATGCAATTCAGCTTTGAGCTTTATTTTTTCTCTTTCATAATCGGGATTAAATATTAAATTGTCAATTTCTTCCGAGTCATTTGCATGATCATAAAGTTCTGCGCCTTGATTTCCCTGATCCCATTCCGTGTACCTGAAGCGTTCAGTTCTTATTGAGTAACCTTTTACCTTTGGAAATCCTGGCCTCGTTTTCCCAGCTTTTGAATCTGTCTGACTCAAGGCAGACAATCGAAATTTTTCTACCGGATGATCAATGATACTTGCAAAACTTTTGCCTGATAAATAGTTAGGGACATCGATACCAGTTAAATCCAGAATAGTTGGAAATAGATCAACTAATTCTATAATTGCATTACTTTCATTTACATCGTTATCATGAAAGGGTGAGGAAATTATTAAAGGCGTCCTGACTGATTCCTCAAAAAGATTCTTTTTTTGCCACAAGCCATGTTGTCCCATTAAAAATCCATGATCAGAGACAAAAATAACAATTGTTGTTTCTTTTAAATTAAGTAATTCGAGCTGATTGAGTAATTTCCCAATTTCTTCATCAATGAAAGATATTGACGCATAATATGCTTGGTAAACGTCTTTCCTTTGGCTATCTGTGATATTCAAAGTGTGATGATCATCGGATAATGCGGCAATTGGTATATCTTCTCTGTCTCTAGAGTTTGACTGAATAAAGTCGATTTTCTCTCTTGGATAAAGGTCAAAGAATTTTTCTGGAGCGGCGAACGGAACATGTGGCCTAAAGTACCCTACCGCTAAAAAAAATGGTTGTTCTGTTTGTTCAGAATGTTTGGCTTTGAGAAGTTCCAGCGCCTTTTGAGTCGCTATTCCATCTGTATGTTCGTCTGATGAACCACCCACACGCATCCAACTAATTGCGCCTCCTCCCCATTTATCGTTGGGTTTCCTTGGGCCGAGCCATGTTGTTTTATCATGGCGTATTTTATCAATTCCGATTGGATTAAATTTTTCCACCCACGAGATTGAATCATCCATTCCATCGGTGCCCACTTCTCTAGGAACGTCATAGTGAAAAATTTTTCCTACCCTTGCCGTGTAATATCCTTTCTCTTTAAAAATTTGCGGGAGAGTCTTAGCTTCAGGGACAAAATTTCTAAAATGCTGTCTTAACTGAGTTACTCCAGTCTGATCGGGATAAAGTCCCGTTAGCATACTGGTTCGACTTGCGGTGCATTGAGGGTATTGAACGTACGCTTTATTAAATTGAACCCCCTCTTTCTTTAACTTTTCAAGGTTTGGAGTTTTAACTTGCTTATGACCATAGGTGCTTAGCATCGTATTCATGTCATCCACCATAATAAGTAGCACATTTGGTTTCTCGATGCTAAATGCAAAGCCAGAAATTACGAAAAGACTCAAAAATTGAATGGTTTTCATCATGGATATTTTAGTATGGATTTGATGGTGCAATTTGCCAAGATTCAAATTTAGTTATTAATGTGTCAGCCTTTTTTGAGAATACTTTTACGCCTGTACTATTTTCATTTTCTGGGAAAATATGCCTGGCAATTGCTTGTCTTGAGTTTGCGAAAACTTCAACAATTGATTTATCTACAAAAATCCTAAGCTTTAATCCTTCTGTTGATCCTAACTCTAATGGAGCAGACTCAACTGAACCAGATGATCTCCCTGAACTTGATTTAGTCGAATCAACTTTGAGTTTTTTTTCAGTTGTGTCATAAAAAACCATGGTTGTCTCGTCACCATCTGGAGAGTTGCAAATTTTGACGCCGAACTCTTTTGCATCAGTTTTTTTGAACTCAATAATCAGTTCAAAATTATTTCCAGATAAACCTTCAATATCTATTTCAGAGTTTTCTTTAATTATGAAAGGTGAGAGTTCAAATGGTTGATAACGTAAATTTTCTATCTCTTTTACTACATCGATATCAAGCGTGCCTTGATCATTGAGCGTAAGAACTCGGGGGAGGCTTAAGGTTCCAGACCATTGGGTTTTGGCTTTTTCCTCAAAGTCTCGATAATCAAGAATCCATGCCCACATAATTCTTCGACCATCGCCACTGGTTAAGCTCTCTGGCGCAAAAAACATATTATCAACCCAGCTCATTTCAGAATGAAACTCAGGATAAAACTGTTCATTCTTCCACTCGCCAACATAATACCTGCATCCTAAACGATGACTGATACACAATAAGATATGTTTGTTACCTAGTTTAAAAAGCTCAGCACAAGAAACATCCTCATTAATTGAAACTCCCTCTAATTCGTGTGCAAAGAGATCTCCAACATATTTCCACGGACCTTCCATTTTTTGTGATTTCGCGATAGCGGGTCTTTCTCCTCCAAATATTGAGTAGTAAAACTCTCCGTCATACCAACCAAAAGGGTCCCACGAGCGGTACTTATTATGGTGTTTATCCCCCTTTTCAGTGTGAGGTGTGATTGGGTTAGAGGAAAGTTTTTCCCAATGATCTAGATTATCGTCAAGCGCAATAGCAAGTGAGTTACCTAGGTTTACTTGGTGATAGCACATTGTGGGAACACCCTCTTCATTGATGAAGCAATTTCCACTGTACATCCCTTGTAACAAGTGAGTAGGATGATGACGCCAATGCAGCAAATCAATACTAGAAACGTGTCCCCAATGATCAGATTTTTCACCTGACCTTGTATCTTGAAAAATATAAAAAAGGTGATATTTCCCTTTCCAAAATATAGCCCCATTGGGATCAAAAGGTGAGGCATAGCCTTCTGGTGTATTGAAGTGATACGTTGGTCTGAATTTATCCTGCAAAAGGCTCTCTCGATGCTCCCTGACAATCATTGCTGTGTGATCAAGGTTATCTTTTAGTGCCTTCATGTCTTTTGTCATGGGAAATGGTTCCCAGTTGAGTGTTTTGGTGAAGATAATTCTCCAAATTCCATCGACTTCTTTCTTCAAAGAATACGCATAGGTTATGGTTCCTTTTGAGGTATGAATGGTGATGGGGCTATAAGTTACAACGTCATTAATTTTTGTTAATTTTGCTCTATCTAGATTTATTTCAACATCCTCTGATGTCGCTCCAGTGGTGAATGCTAAATGGCCATCTCTGAGAGATTCTTTTGTAAATCCTTTACTATCTGTCCAATCATTTGAGTATGTTTCGATTACTGTAGATGTCTCACCAGATTGGCGAGCAGCTATATGCATTTCCATAGCTTTTGTAACTTCGTTTTTCCAGCTCACTCAAGCCTCCCAGGATACTCATTAAATGACAAATACATTCTTTACTCGCATTATCATACGATCAGGAATCTAAGAATAAAAGCTGACTGGGATGTGTTCACCCAAATACGAAGCTAACGAATCACTTAACTAAGATTTATGAATCGATTGCTCTGAAAACTGCTTCTAGACTATCTCGAGCATCTCCAAAGAGCATTCTGGTGTTTTCTTTATAGAACAAGGGATTTTCGACACCCGCGTAACCGGTTGCCATTCCTCTCTTGAGAACAATTGTTTGTTTTCCATTCCAAGGTTCTAATACTGGCATGCCTGCGATTGGGCTATCAGGCACTTCCTGAGCCGCCGGATTAACAATATCATTCGCTCCTATAACTATCGATATGTCGACCTCTGGAAAATCATCATTAATCTCGTCCATTTCAAATACTATGTCATACGGAACTTTTGCCTCTGCTAACAGTACATTCATATGACCAGGCATCCTGCCAGCTACTGGGTGAATGCCAAAACGAACATTCACATTTTTCTTTCTTAATAACTTAGCTATATCACTAACCATATGCTGAGCCTGAGCAACGGCCATACCATATCCTGGGATAATCATAACTTCCTTCGCCGAGGTTAGTTGTAATGCCAATTCTTCAGCGGAGGTTGCGACCACTTCTCCTTCAACCTCGATGGCGGGTCCCGAGGATGATGTACCGGTTCCAAATCCACCTGCAATGACTGAGATAAAATTTCTATTCATAGCCCTGCACATGATGTATGAGAGAATCGCTCCTGAGCTACCAACTAAGGCACCAATCACGATTAACAGATCATTTGAGAGCATGAATCCTAATGCGGCGGCAGCCCATCCAGAGTAACTATTTAACATTGAGACAACGACAGGCATGTCTGCTCCACCAATGGCCGCCACCATATGTATACCGAATAACAATGCGATTATGGTCATGAAGACCAGCGGTTCTACTCCACCTCCCATTGCAGCTTCAGTAACAAAGGCAAATCCAAAATAAATCGCCAAGATTAAAAGGCCAAGATTTAACCAGTGTCGTGCTGGGAGAAGTAAAGGTTTCCCACCCCACTTTCCACTTAACTTTAGGTAAGCAACCACCGATCCAGAAAATGTTAATGCGCCAATTAGGATGCCCAGATAAGTTTCAATATCGTGAATTGTTTTCTCAATACCGATGTACTCTGTCGCATGACTGAGAAAATTAGCATATCCAACAAGCATCGCCGCAAGTCCAACTAAACTGTGCAATATTGCAACAAGCTCAGGCATTTGAGTCATCTCAACTCTTTTTGCTAACAGAAATCCAATAATTCCGCCGATTGCCATGGCGCCAAACAGTAGCTCGAAATTCCTTGTTACCAAGCCAATGATCGTCACCAGCAGCGCAATGCCCATGCCAACCATTCCTAGAATGTTGCCACGTCTTGCTGTTTCTTGTTTACTAAGCCCGCCAAGTGCAAGGATGAACAGAATGGTGGCTCCTATGTAAGCCATGTTTATTAAGCCTTGAGACATATCAGTAAATCCTTATTTTTTAAACATATCGAGCATTCGCTGTGTTACAGCAAAGCCACCAAAAATATTTATGCTTGTAATCAATACAGCAAATCCAGATAACCAGATAACCCAGGGGTCAGGAGCTGATATTTGAAGCAGTGCACCAATAATTATTATGCTACTGATTGCATTTGTAACACTCATCAGAGGCGTATGAAGTGCTGGGGTAACGTTCCAAATAACCATGTATCCAACAAAGCATGCAAGAATGAACACTGTGAAGTGCGACACGAAGCTTGAAGGTGCAACGAGTCCAAGACCACAGAAAGCAAGGCCACCAAGAACAAATGGTAACCAACTGGACTTTTTCTCTTCTTCTTTAGCAGACGGAGTAGTTTTCTCTGCGGGTTCCTCTTTTTTTACGGGAGTCGCGGATAACTTTGGAGCGGGAGGAGGGAAGGTTATTTCACCATCCTTTGTTACAGTAGCTCCTCGTATTGCTTCATCTTCAAAGTTTATTGTTATAACGCCATTCTTTTCTGGAGTCATATCTGTAATTAAATGACGTAGATTTGTTGCATAAAGTTGACTTGATTGAGTGGGAAGCCGGCTTGGAAGGTCGGTATAACCTATAATAGAAACACCATGTTTGACGACTACTTTGTCTGCCTCAGACAATCGACAATTACCACCCATTGCCGCTGCTAAATCAACAATAACGCTACCCTCGCGCATGGACTTCACCATGTCTTCCGTAATAAGTTCGGGTGCTGGCTTGCCAGGTATCAAGGCGGTAGTAATAATAATATCTACATCCTTAGCTTGTTCGGCAAATAGAGCCATCTCAGCTTCTATAAACTCTTTACTCATAACTTTCGCATATCCACCAGATCCGCTACCCTCTTCCTCGAAATCTAGCATCAGGAACTCAGCATCCATACTTTCCACTTGTTCTTTTACCTCTGGTCGCGTATCGAAAGCTCTGACTATCGCGCCCATGCTTTTAGCTGCGCCAATTGCCGCTAGTCCAGCTACGCCAGCACCAATTACCAAAACTTTAGCAGGAGGAATTTTTCCAGCTGCAGTTATTTGTCCAGTAAAAAATCTCCCGAAGTGTTGCGACGCCTCAACGATTGCTCGGTAACCTGCAATGTTAGCCATTGAACTCAAGGCATCCATTTTTTGCGCTCTGGATATTCGAGGAATACTTTCCACTGCGAGCGCATTTACTTTTTTGTCCGCTAAATACTTTAATAAATCAGGATTTTGAGCTGGTGCTAGAAAGGATATGAATACCTGTCCTTCTCTGAGAAGTTTTTGTTCTGATTCATCAGGTTCTCTGACTTTTAAGATGATGTCTGCAGTCTTATATATTTCCTCTTTTGAGTTGACTATTTTGACGCCTACAGATTCATAATCGCTGTTACGAAATTTTGACTCGTCGCCTGCACCTGACTCTATGCAAACATCATATCCAAGTTTCTGTAATTGTGTTGCAGCATCAGGGCTTGTTGCAACTCTTCTCTCTCCAATTGCACTTTCTTTTGGTATACCGATAAGCATTTTTTATCTAGATCCTTTCGTTAATGTAAAACACTGATCATGTTTTAGATCGATTTAAATCGGGTGATATTATAACTTAAGTTTTAAGAAAAGATGTTTATAACGAGTATATTTTTGATAAATTATTGGGAGTAAAGTCAGGCTCTTACTCTAATATTTGAGGGATGGTATATGGATAGATTGAAGCTGATAAAAAATTTAAAACATAGTATGACTAAGATTTTCTTTTTCATGTCATTGTTGAGCGCAAATATTTATGCAAAGCCTAATATTATTTTAATTTTTGTTGACGATTTGGGTTATTGCGACAGCGAAATTTATGGATGTGAAGAAATAAAAACACCCAATATTAAAAAGCTTGCGGATAGTGGAGTGTCTTTTTCAGCGGGTTACGTCACAAGTCCCGTATGTTCGCCATCTCGGGCATCTCTTTTAACTGGAAAGTACCAGCAAAGATTTGGTCATGAGTTTCTTCCTGATGCTGTGCCACAGAAAAAGGCTGGATTGCCAATTGATCAAATAACCATAGCAGATAAATTACAAGATCTAGGATATGTTACTGGTTTGGTGGGAAAATGGCATTTAGGAACCAGGGATGAGTATCATCCTTTAAATCGTGGGTTTGATTATTTTTATGGTCTGCTGACTGAGGGTAGTGATTATTTAGATCCAACAAATCCCGATGCACGGATTATTTATCGAAAATGGAGAGGAGAATATCCCCCTCGCATTAATTCGAGTAGTGAGTTGTGGTCAGGTCGCGATAGTGACTCTATTTTTGAAAATAAGGAAAAACTTGTGGAGGAGCGATACCTGACCGATGCCTTCACAAGTAAAGCTGCCTCTTTTATTTCGGAGCATAAATCAGAACCTTTTTTTCTTTACTTGCCCTACACTGCCCCGCATGGTCCTCTTCAAACTACCCAATACTATTATGACAAATACAAATCAGTTAAAAATGAGAGTCAGCGAATTTATGCTGCAATGATAGACGCATTAGATTCTGGTATTGGAGTGATTATTGATACTTTGGAGCAACATGATTTAATCAATGACACACTTATTTTTTTAATTAGTGATAACGGGGGTGGAGTTGCAGATTATGGGAGTAACTTTCCTTTCCGGCTTGGTAAGCATACATTGTTTGAGGGTGGTGTCAGAGTACCGTTTGTGATGAGCTGGCCAAATAAAATAAAAAAATATTCTGTTTACGATAATTCAGTGAGTACTCTCGATGTTTTCCCAACCATCATAAATGCGACTGGAGCAAAGATGAATTTTGATAATTTAGATGGAGTCGACTTGCTTCCTTATTTGAATCAACCCAATAAAAAAGTTCCTCATGAAACACTGTATTGGCGACAATCACCAAACTGGGCTATCAGAGATGGGGAATATAAGCTCATTCATGCGGGTGGCATTAATTGGTTATATGATCTTTCAAAAGATGTTGGTGAGGTTGAGAATATAGCTAAAAAGTCCCCGCACATTGTAGAGGCACTTACCGATAAATATAAAGAGTGGGATGCCGAGTTATCAGATCCTGCTTGGCCACCAAGATCGGCTAAAACTCATTCAGCCTTGTCAGTTGATGGGATAGATATGAAGTGGACGCTGTAAGCATGGTCGTCCAATAAAATGTTTAAAGTTGGAATAATTGGAGTCGGCTACGTCGGCAGTATTCACCTAGAAAAGTTCTCTTGCATTGATGGTGTCTGCATTACTGCAATCTCTGATGTTGATTCGGCCAAAGTGAGAGAAGCAAAATTAAAATTTAATGTTAAATCTACATATTCTGATCATAGAAGTTTACTTGAAAAAGCGGATTTGGATTTAGTTGTCATTTGTGTTGCCAATCATCTTCATCACGACCTGACAATAGAGGCTCTGGAACTTGGCCACAATGTTTTATGTGAAAAACCAATGGCGTTAAATTTGAAAGATGCGAGGGCTATGATTGAAGTATCAAAGCGAATGAAAAAAACACTACTGATCGTTAATAATTTTAGGTGGGATTACTTAAATCCTTCAATTTTTCAGTTGAAGAGTATGATTGACTCGGGATGGTTTGGACGTATTTACCACATCAGATTAAATCGAATTCGAAGTAAGACGTTTCCTTTCAATGATTACTCTCGATGGAACCTTGATTCCAGACTTTCTGGCGGAGGTGTGCTGATAGATCTTGGTCCGCACATGATTGATTTGGGAATGTGGCTTGCATCGGAGTATAGGGTTAATGCAGTTTTGGGAAGTACTGATCAGGGACTTTTAAAATTGGAAAAAATAGATGATTTTGCATCGGGTATTATTAAGCTGGAGTCAGGTGTCACGCTTCAAGTAGACCTTTCTTGGAGCTCTCATCATAAACCGTCCTGGAAAATAGACTTATTTGGAGATAAAGGTGGGGCGTCACTGAGGCCCGACGAAGGTGATCAAGGAAACTTGAAGCTATTCAGATTAGAAAACAATGAGTTAAAAAATAAAAAATTGGACGAGAATTCTTTGAGCGTTTCTCATGAAAAATCTTTACAACAGCATGTTGTGAAATGCATTCAGCAAAATGTTGCATCGGATTGTTCTGCTGAAAATGCATATGCAGTCTTGGAATCTATATTTCGTTGGTATAAGTCAGCCTAGTCAGAGCTGTATGGCCAAGAAGAAGTTTATTTTCTGAGTGAACAATTATCCGTCTAGGAGATCTCGAGCATATTTCGCGCAATCTTTCGCGGGAGACCAAAACCATCCCTGAGGATCCCAAGTTCTACCACAACTCATATAAACGCATCGCCCATAAGATGTTTTTGCTAACTCAATTTCATCGAGTTTGTGGAGAGATCGCGCCTTTGCCCATAAAGCTGTTGAGACATCGTTCATTAACCAATTTTTTTCTATTTTTCTTTTTTCAATAACACTGACACGGCCCTCTTTTGGGCATGATTTTCGATTGTCGTACATTACTTTTTGCTTTTGACCGGCTTCTGGGCCCCATATTCCAAAACAACTATCCACATGTTCGACGACTTCTGAATATTTTTTTTCATTGAATAAGTTGAGTGCTCCCACAGCCCATGCGGCAGAGTCACCAAGTAGTGGATCATTGGAAACACATGGACTCGTTTCTTCTGGCTTTGTGGGATCAGAAACTGCACACGTTGAGACTATTGTTAAAAGCAATAGAAAAAGTCTGATAATTTTCATCTCGTGTTATTTTGTATTCATTTTATTACAGCACCAATCTTAATGAGATTTTTAATTGATTGATAGCATTGCTTTTTATTTACCTATACCTTAGGTTAATAATTATTCAGGATTGAAGCGGAAATTGGGTAGTCAAATAATGGAATTAGATATTAGCACGCATGTGTCTGGACAAATCTGGAAGCTTGAGGTTTCTGAGGGAGAAATGGTTTCTAAAGAACAAATCATTTGTATTGTTGAATGCATGAAGATGGAGATACCTATAGTTGCGGCTGAATCTGGCCACCTAAAATGTTGGCACGTTAGCGAACAAGACTCAGTTATAGAGGGTCAGAGTATTGGAGTATTGGTAAAAGGTGTGTAAGCGTGGTTTGGGATAATGAAATAAATGAATTAAAGCAAAGGCAAAAGCTTTCTAAAAATCAAGGCGGTAAAGAGTCTGTGAGTAAGCACCATGCAAAAGGAAGACTCACGATACGAGAGCGCATTGATAAGTTGCTTGATGCGAAGACTTTTGACGAAGTAGGTTCGGGGGCGGGAGTTCCAATCTATGATGCTAAAGACAAATTAGAGGATTTCCAGCCTGCTAATTTTGTTCTTGGGTTTGGAGAGATTGAATCGAGAAAAGTGATTGTTGGAGGAGAAGATTTTACTTTAAAAGGTGGATCGCCAAATCCTGCTGGTTTGCGGAAAAGTGTTTATGCGGAACATCTAGCTCTTCAGTATAAGATTCCACTCATTAGGTTGCACGAGGGTGGAGGGGGAGCCGTTGGTGGTACATCTCAAAATAAAAATCATAGGCCTCTCGGAGAGCCGGTATTCAGTATCTCGCGATTTCAACCTCTGGCACAAACTCTTGGAGTAATTCCAGTCGTCACTGCTGCATTGGGCCCAGTAGCTGGATTACCTGCTTCAAGACTTGTAGCCTCTCATTTTTCTATAATGACTAAGAATGCAGCAGTATTAATTGCGGGCCCCCAGGTTGTTAAGAGAGCTCTAGGAAAGGAGTTATCAAAAGAGGAATTAGGAGGTCCTGAGGTACATCTAAAAAGTGGTGTAATCAATAATTTAGCTGAGGATGAAGAGGATGCGTTCTATCAAATTAAGAGGTTTTTGTCTTTTCTACCAGATAACGCATGGCAAAGACCGAAAAGAATAATATCCTCAGACTCACCGAATCGGTTTGCAGACGAATTAAGCTCTATAGTGCCTAAAAGTAGTCGTCAACCTTTTCAAATGAGGAAGATAATTAATCATATTGTTGATTTGGATCGAGGCGAAACAACGTTTTTCGAAATCGGAGCAAAGTTTGGACCAAGTTTGATTACAGGTCTTGCACGATTAGACGGCCACTCGGTAGCAGTGATAGCGAATGATTGTATGCATTATGCTGGCTCAATGACTGCATCTGCTGCCCAGAAACTTCGTAGGTTTATTGATTTTTGTAATAGTTTTCATTTACCTGTAATAAGCTTAATTGATGAGCCTGGATTTATGATAGGTGCAGAGAGTGAGTTGGAAGGAACTATTAGATATGGGACAGAAGCTATTTCTGCCGTTATGCAATCTAGGGTACCTTGGGCTAGTGTTCAAATCCACAAAGCATTCGGTGTAGCAGCTCAGGCTCATTTTGGTCCTCAAGCATATGTTTTAAGTTGGCCAAGTGCAAAAAGTGGAGCTTTGCCGGTAGAGGGAGGTGTTGCAGTTGCGTTTTCAAGAGAAATAGCGGCCGCAGATGATCCTGCAAAAAGACAGAGAGAACTTGAGGAAATGTTAGCAACTAGTCAATCACCTTTCCCGAAGAGTGAGGGCTTTTCTGTGCATGAACTAATAGACCCAAAAGAGACAAGGGTAAAACTTGTCAATTGGTTAAATTTAGCAGTTAATGCGCAAACTGACACTCCAGAACCTTTCTATTTTTCAATGAGGCCATAAAAGCTGATTGATAATAATCTTAATATTTTAAAGCTCTTTAGTAATCGAGTATGTTTATTCATGCTGGTACTTTCATTTTCTACTGAAAGTTACTCAGATACCTTTTTATTTTCAAAAGATAATATTTCATTTGGATGTCTTGACTGTGGTAGTAGTGATGAGAAATCGATCTGTAGTTTGTATGGGAATTATGGTTTAGAGCATAGCGAATACTCAATTTGGAATGTAAATGGAATTGGTAATTTGCAGAGGCAAGAAAGTCCTTTTAGTAAAAATGGTAAAGGATTAGGAATATTTGATTCAAACGGAGATTTTAAAGGACATTTGCATATAGATAATTCAGAAACAAATGAATTTTCTAAATTACTAAACTATGCTTGGTTAGACGCTAAACAATCACACTTTCGAACAAAACAAAATTTTTGCAAATTAATGAGGCAAAAATTTGGATATTGAATAAAAAGTACGACTGACTTAGAGATTTTGAGTGACTAGAATGACAAAGGCTTTTAATAATCTACTCATATGTATGGCTGTTATATTTATTTGTATGGCAACATCGTCGTGGATACAAAGCTCGGGTGGGCAAGTTGCTGTTTCAAAAATTGTGTTGCCGACACAAAATGGTCAATCCCTTGCGGCAACACTTTTCAAACCAATTTCAGCTACGTCTGATACTCCTGCACCATTTGTAGCGGTGGTGCCAGGATTTCAAAGATCCAGAGAGGCACTATCTAATATCGCGATCGAACTCTCACGAAGAGGTTTTGTTGTAGTATCAATCGATCCTTATGGTCAAGGCAGTTCGAGTTCATCAATGAGCACCCGATCTGCTACTTATGAGGGTTATGGAATGTTTGCGCTTATTGATTATGTCTTTGAAACAGATAATTTAAATTATGTAGATAAAAGTCGAATTGGCGCAACAGGACATTCTGCGGGAGGAAATGCAGCCATTAGAGGAGCTGCTTATTTTGGCAAAGAAGCGTCAGAGATGGATAGTGCTCTGAGTAAATTGCACTCAGTCTATATATCTGGATATGTTCTTACATTGAGAAACTCTGTCTTACGTCATGTAAATTCAAATATTGGGGTAAGTTATGCCCTATATGATGAAGGAGCTTTCAGAAATAAATTGAAAAATGGAGATATGCGTTTTGCGCCGGAGGCCTTGAGAGTTGTAAATTCTGGTCGTCTGAAAACACTGCCAAAGTTAAAAGAAGTAGAACTGGATAAGCTGTATGGAAATATCAATGATAGAACGGCCCGAATTGTTCACAATGAGCCGCTTCTTCATCCTTTTCAACCTTATAATGGCCTCGCGACAGCCAACCAAATTAAGTATTTTGAGACAGTATTTTCACATAAGTCTGAGCTTTCTCCTGAGGACCAAATATGGCAATGGAAAGAGTTCTTGGGATTAGTATCTCTTATTACCTCTCTTGTGATGCTGATACCTTTGGGTCGTATTTTATTGAAAGTCCCCTATTTCAACGAGATTGTTAACCCTGTTCCTAATCCAAGTAAACCTCCTGTAGGACGAGGGAAGATTATTTTTTGGAGTTTGTTTGGGATCTCAGCACTTATTGCATGTGTCTCATTTATACCCATGGTGGAGGTTTCCAAACAGTTATTTGTAGACGCATCAACTCGCAAGCAAACTTGGTTTTTCCCTCAGAGAATGAATAATCCTGTCATGCTTTGGGCCGTTTTTAACGGCTTTGTAGGATTTTTATTTTTCTTTTTAACTTATAAATTATTTGGAAAAAAGAATGGAGTCAATCCAATGGATTGGGGTATTTTTATCACAAAGAAAATGGCATACAAAACATTCATTTTAGGATTACTCATTTTCTTTTTTTACTATCTTTATCTATTTGTTATCGATTATTTCTTTTTAGTGGATTATCGTTTTTGGTTTATGGGAGTTAGAGTATTTCAACCTACCATTCTGATCTTATTGCTTATGTACGCACCTATATTTTTTATCTTTTTCCTCATGAGTTCTTTGAGAGCTAATACTTCAATGAGAATAGAGGGTCAACCAGAGTGGCTTTCTATGTTTATCGCAGGCATTGGAAACTCACTGGGTTTAATTCTGATTATTATTATTCAATACACATGGTTCGCGACAACAGGAGAAGTTTATTGGACTACGAATTGGCTCTACATTAATCTGCTATTCGGTGTCGTACCAATGATGTTTGCCCTACCATACTTCAATAGATATTTTTTCTACATGACTGGCAGTATATATCTTGGCCCAATTGTTACTTGTCTCGTTTTTATCATGATATTGTCAAGTAATACGGTGAGTTATATTCCTATCTAATGCTTAACTTGGAGCTGTTTATGAAGCTGACAAAGCGATCATTATTGTTACTTATTTTGATGGGCACTCTATTTCCTCTGACAGTTTTTCCAAGTGACTTTTTTAGCCAATTTGAATCAGATGGAAAAGGGGAATTTATTTTTAACGACTGGGACGGAGTTTCCCTTAGAGTCTACTCCACCAAGCCAGAGAAAATCTCAAATGACACCCCTATAGTCATTATTCTCCATGGGCAGAGCAGGAATGCTGAAGGTTATCGTAACAGTTGGCATGACTCGGCTCGTGATAACAATTTTATTAGTTTAGTTCCAAAATTTAGTACACCTGATTTTCCAAAAACAAGATATAACTTAGGTAATATGAAAACACTAGGCGGAAGATCTATTGAGAGAGAAAAATGGATATTTTCAGCTATAGAACCTTTGTTTGAATATGCGAGAGAAATGTTTGGTACGTCAGTCGAAGAGTATAGTCTCTTCGGTCACTCTGCTGGTGCTCAAGTTGCACATCGTTTTTTGTATTTCATCCATCCCAATCGAGCATCCAGAACAGTATTAGCAAACTCTGGTTATTACACCATGCCTATTGAAGAAATTTCTTATCCTTATGGTTTGAAAGGTGTCAAGGTATCTGAGGAGATGTTAACTAATGCTTATAACAAAAGAGTAATCGTGCTACTTGGTGATAAAGATAATGATCCAAAGCATTCAAGTCTAAATACTGGAGACCAAGCGAGACGTCAAGGAGCCCATAGATTCGCGCGAGGACATAATTTCTATATGAATTCTCTTTTTAAAGGATCAGTCCTGATGAAAGTGCCATTTAATTGGTCGATGTCAATTGCGCCGGGTGTTGGTCACTCAAATAGATCGATGGTGCCATTTGCGACGCCTTTTTTATTAGATGGGCCTTTGAAAGTAAGATGATCAAATATGCAGGTACTTCAGTGAATTCTGGCACCCTGCGAAACGAGTGTTTTTTGCACTCTAGTTATGCTGACATTACTGACATCAACCTTCGTTTTGATTGATTCAGCAGCCGCAACTCCAGCACCCTGTCCATTCACTGCGCAACACATCATATTCCTGACTGCAGCATGAGACAGTTTGTCTCCTCCAACGCAACGGCCTGTGACTAGGAGATTGCTCACGCCTTTGGGAATCATGGACCTATATGGTAGTTGGAAATATCTGCCAGTAGTAGGGAGAATAAGGACTCCGTACCCATCGATAAATTCGGGGAAAATTCCAATACTGTCATCAAAAACTGCTTGGTTATGAACGTCTTGTGAAGTCATATTGTATTTAGCATCAATCTTTCTAGTGTCTCTTATGCCTATGGTCATTCCAAAGTTTCGGAGCTTTGCATTTTCACAGCCCGGGTTGAATTTTTTCAGAGCTTTAATAGCTTGAATTGCCTGATATCTACCTTCAATTTCTCCTTTTGTTAAATCGTCTGGATTCGTAGCATCTAATCCTGCAAGGTGAACTAAGTTTAGATAACTTAAATCTCCTTGATCAGTGATAGCACCCCACGTTCCAGTGATTGTGTTTAGATTGGAAGGAATAAGCCCTTGTTTAATAGCTTCTTCGAATGGCCTCTTTAGATAGGGCGAGAATAATTTATCCTCTTTTCCTGAAGTTTTCATTGACCAGTCTGGACCACACCAATCTTGATATGTGTGAGGATTATTTTTAACGTTTTCCATGAATCTTGTTTTATCCACTCCAGTCATCGAAAACATAACTGAGGCGGCCATCATTTCCTCTGTTGGAGTTTTATGAACCTTAGCTCCTGCTCGACAAGCCACGTCTGCATCTCCCGTGGCGTCGATTACTACTTCTGCTAATACAGCCTCTCTTCCGGCCTTACTTTCTACAATAACTCCTCTAATTGCCCCCTCTTCGACTATGGGTGATACCATGGTTCTATGCAGCATTGGAGTGATTCCCGCTTCCTGCACCAAAACATCTGCCACATATTTAAAGCCCTCTCCATCAATTGCGTGACTAATTGATTGTGGCTCGGGAGATGCAAAATCCATTGATTTTGCTCTTTCTTCAAATTCTATTCCGATACCTTCACTGTCAATGGTTTTTTCATGTCTATACCATGCAAAACCCTCTACTCCAACTTGTGTTAAGTTCCCACCAAAACATCCATACCTCTCTAAAAGCGTCGTCTCAATACCGGCTCTTGAAGATGCAATTGCAGCAGCGAGTCCTCCTGGTCCACTTCCTACAACCAAAACTTGGGTTTTATGAACTATCGGTGTTTGTCGTGTTGCTTCTGTTATCGATTCGATCATTTTTATTGAGGAGTTAATTTTAATAAGTTAACTCAATCAAATCCGAGATAATTTACAAATGAATCATTTGCGATTCTTGTGGATCTTACATCATTTGCAGCAAAATCAGGATCGGGATATCCCATTGCTATACAGATCATAATATTTTCATTTTCTGGAATTTTTGCATGCTCTCTCACAACGTCTGATTGCATTATGCCTTGGCCATTTATGACACATCCGATGCCCCGGTCCCAAGCTGCCAAAACAATCCCATAAGAAAGGGCGCCGAGTGCAAAATGACTTATGGCAGCTGGTTCCAGGTACTTGTCATAGGTAAGCACCAGTGAAACGGGAGCATCGAATTGTCTAAATCCACGTAACATCCAATCCATTCTTTTTTCTTTATCTTCCTTTTTAATTCCCATTACTTCGAAGAGTTGAATAGCAACGTCGATTTGTCTTTGCCTGTGAATGCCTTCATAGTCCTCTTTGTATGGGAAATCTCGGACATGAGGCTTTCCAGCTAATGTATTTTTTGTATTCCCATCCCTAATTTTATCGAGGATGTCGCCTGTTACAACATGAATATTCCATGTTTGAGTGTTATATGATGAGGGGGCCCATTTCGCAGCATTTATAATTTCGTTAATTAGTTTTTTGGAGACTGGTTTATCTAAAAAACCACGAGTACTTTTTCTAGATTTTGCAAATTCTTCAAAGTTCATAACAGGATCATTTAGTCTTAACAATTTCTTTATTTAAATTAAGATGCGCGAAATCTTCCTCTAGCCATTTTCGGATTGATATGCAAAGAAGTATGAGAATTGGGATCATGGGTAATGAACTTACAACTGTCATTGATAGGGTTGTTTGTAATGAGTCTGCTTGAAGGAGACCTGCAGTAATCAAAGCCAATAGAACCGCCCATGTAATTCTGTTCCACCGACGAGGTTCTTGAGTATTTTCTAAGTCTTTTGCACAAATGCTAGAAATGACATAGGCGGATGAGTCTATTGTTGTGGCATAAAAAATAATTGAGAGAACAGTAAAGATAGCTAAAGTAATTTTTCCGAAGGGAAGACTCTTGATAACTAAAGCATTCAAAAAAGACATTCCTTGTGAGTTCAATATTTCGGTTACAGCCAAGGCGCCCGTTTTTTCTAGAAAAAGAGAATAACCTCCCATAACTGCCAAAAACAACCACGTACCAATACAACCCCAAGTGATCACTCCGAGAACGAGCTGTCGGATTGTCCTTCCTCTCGATATTCTCCCGAAAAATAAACCAACCATTCCCGTGTAGGCAAACCACCATGCCCAATAGAATCCCGTCCATGCCTCAGGAAAATCACCCTCTCTTATTGGATCTGTCCAAGTGGCTGTGCTCATGAAATTGCTGAACATCAATCCAAAACTGTTCACTGTCAGGTCTAAGATAAAAACACCAGGCCCTGCGATAAGTACAAAAAGAATCGCAAAGATAGCGAGAACAACATTGATGTCGGCAAGAATTTTGATGCCCGCTTTTAGGCCTTTGTAAACACTCGTTCCAAATAAGGCAGTCCAAAATGCTAAGACGCTTATTTTTATTAGCATACTATCTTCTACTTCGAACAATGTGGCAATCATTGCAGAAACTAATGGAACTCCCAAGCCCAGCGTTGTCGCAACTCCACCTACTATCCCAAGAACGATAAGAATATCAATGCCTGTTTTTATTTTGTCTCGGCCTTTTATTGGCAGAGCTCCATCGCATGCGCTACTTATTCTTAAAACAGGGTATTCTCTGACATACAACATATAAGCAATTGGAACAGCTGGTAATGCATAAATTGCCCATGGAATGATTCCCCAATGAAGCATTGGATAAACATGTGCCCATTCAAAAGCCTCATGAGAGCCGGGAGTAAAATTGAAAGGTGGTGTTTGGATATAAAATATTGGTTCAGCAAATCCCCATGCAATAACACTTGCACCGATGGCAGCAGTAAACATCATTGCGATCCAATGAATATTTGAATATTCCGGTTCTTCATTTGCTTGGCCTAACTTTACATTTCCATACCTGCCAAAGGCCAACCACATACAGAACGCAAGCGCTGAGAGTCCCGCAACTAAATACAGCCATAAAAAATTATCCATAATGAATGTTCTTGCAGACATTACTGCTTTTGCTGCGGGTTCAGGGAAAATCATCAAAGGTATAGCGCTTGCTAAAACTACTATGAGCACTGGAGAGAATATTGCAAAATCAACTTTTGGTTCTTCTGTTTCCTGATTCATTACTACTTATTTTTCACGACTTGAGCTTTGAGGATATCACAATCAAGTAGAGTCCGCGAAAGCAAATATATTGTTTTATTTATTTTGAAGGATTGGTTTTATTTTATTTATAACTTTATGCAATTCAGGCTTCGAATCAATCATTTCTTGAACCTCTAGGCCATCAAGTTCATGAGGAAAAACAAGCCATTGGTCTGTTTCATGGATGAAGTAGTCTGGCGCTCGAGAAGTCTTATTCTTACTTGGTTTGAAATAAGTTGTCGCGACTTTAATGTTGGGAGTATTTTTTTTACAGGCTTTGCTAAGGGTCGATATTATTTTATCTATTGATATTCCGGTATCATGAACATCATCCACTATCAAAAGCCGATCCTCTGACTGGATCTTTTTAATCACATAACTTAAACCATGAACTTGCACATCATCTTTGACTGTTTCTATTCCAGTGTAATACGACGTCCTTATTGCGATGTGATCGGAAGTTACACCCAGAACATGTAATAACTCTTGAACAGCAATACCAATTGGAGAACCGCCTCTCCAAACACCAATTATATAATTTGGACGGTAGCCACTTTCATATACCTGCCAACCTAGCCTAAAAGAATCTTCTAGCAGTTCTTTGGCTTGTATAAAATGCTTTTCCATTTGTTCTATGTGTAAACGAGATTATGTTGATAATAGCATAATCTCGTTCTACTCGAATGTAACAAATTGTCGCTTTTTTAAAAATTCCTACCAATTGTTACCATGTATTGTTGAGGAGGTATTAGTTCTAGTCCGGTTGCAGCAACTCCAAAAACGTCTGTCATACTTGAATTAACTCCATCTTCATCAGTCGCATTTAATATCTTAAAATCTACCCCCCAATCATTATTTAAAAATTCCAAGCTAGCAGTAAGATTTACTAAATCATACGAGTCAATTGCATCAACTGCAGCATTATTTGAAACGCGTTGCTGAAACTCGCCCCTATGAACCCATTGAAAAATAGCTGTAAGAAGAACGCCAGATGATATTTCTGTCTCATAAACCATACTTAAATCAGCAGTATAGTCAGGACTTTTTGCCAACTCATTCCCTCTTACATTTTCTCTTAATCCATATCTTAGATCTTCTTCACCAAAGAAATATTGATATGCATCAACATTATCTAAAACGTCATAGTCTGATGTTACTTCTGAATCAAGAAATGCCATATTTAGATCAACACTAAGGGAATCAGAAAGAAGTGCGCTAAATTCAACCTCTAATCCTGACATCTCAGACTCAGGAATATTTGCAACACCACCACGATATGGGTCAGGGTCAGTAGCTTGAAATTGTAAATTTTCGTATGTATAGGAGAAAAGAGCTATATTTGCTCTTGCTGCACCATCCATTAAATCAGTTTTCAAGCCAAATTCCATTGACTTAAGTGTCTCACTTTCAAAGGTTGGAAATACCATTGGTGGAGCATTGTCATCTGTAAATCCAAATGTAAGATTACTTCCACCAGGCTTAAAGCCCCTTGAAAAAGACAAATAAGTCATAGTATCGTCATCAAGATCAAATTCCATAACTGCTTTTCCTGTCCATTTATCAGAAGTTCCATCTGCTTGGAAAGTTTCAACATTGAAGAAGTTCGTTACATCAGTGGTAAACGTATCTTCAGAATATCTCAGGCCTGTGACTAGGCGCAGATCATCTCTAAAACTATATGTTGTTTGACCATATATTGAGTAGGACTCTCGACCTGGAAATGCATCTGTTACAAAATCCCATTCAGCACCAAAGACATCAAATCTTCCTGGAATACCATAATCATGATCATAACAAGATGCTGGATTTGCAAGAGGACTACTGCACTCATACATAATCTCACCATCTAAATTATTGTCTCTATAGCCTCTAATATGATTTTCTATATCATGCTCCATATAAAAAGCACCAATTGTCCAGTCTAATTTTCCATTCATGGCGGGTTCATTTGAGACCAAATTTATTTCAAAAGTCTTAGTCTCAACTAATGATGTTTCAGGAGTAAATTCTGCCCTTTGATAAGTAGCATCTGCTCCAAGTCCTGGAATAACTAGCACTGGATCACCATAATTATGTCTATCATTATCCCTTGTTACTGAAATATCATCCTCTTGAGTACTAGCCATGACCTTTAAATTTGCAAAGCCTAAATCTGATTCATAAATAGCAGCGACAACATAGGATGTTAAGTCATGAGCTGAAATAGTATCTTGAGATAAATTCCTCATGCCTGGTGTTGGATCATCTATCCCTTTAATAGCAGCACCATTTCTATCAACTTCAAAATATTGTCCAAAAATTCTTAGGCTAGAAGCATCATCAAGCTCTATAAGCCAGTCACTTCTTACACTTGTGTTATTTGTATCATCTAAATCTTGCCCGGTAAAAACATTAGTTGAGAAACCGTCGCTTTCAGTGGATGAGAAAGAAAATCTTGTAGCAACTTTTTCGCTGACAGGAACATTACTAGCAACTCTGTACTTAGTTAACCCATAGTTTCCAAGTGTTAAGTCTGCTTTTGCACTAAAACTATCGGTAGATGGTTTTTTACTGATCACATTGATAGCACCACCAGTCGAGTTTTGCCCAAAAAGTGTACCTTGAGGTCCTCTCAAAACCTCTATTCTTTCAACATCAATAAAATCAGTTTGCAATGCAAATGGTGATGCCACAAAAATACCATCCATATGAAAAGCGACAGATGGTGCAGCGATTGCATTCTGGTTGGTTTCATTACCAACACCACGGATTGAAATAACAGTTTTGTATCCTTCATTTTTAGCAACGGTCACGCCTGGAACAATTGCACTTAAATCTACAAATGAATTAATATTTTTATCTTCAATATCAGAGTCGCTCAAAGCAGTAACAGCTTGAGAGATATCTTGCAAGCTCTCACTTCGCTTTTCAGCTGTAACCATTACTTCTTCAAACACTAGTTTATTATCTTGAGCTGCAACATTGCCACAAAAAAGCAGCGCGCTGATTGCTAAAGAAAGAAGGTTTTTAGTGATAGTGTCTATTTTCATCTTATGACCTAATAAAATTTTGATTAACTTTAATGCACCTATAATGCTCGTTTTATAGTTTTTGCACACCAAAAGTGCCCTTTTTTGGTGCAACAAATACGGGAAACACCGTTTTTTGAAGCAGTTAATAAATCAATTGCAAATACGTTGCCAAATGTTTAACCATTTAAAAAATTTTTATATCGTATACTATGATGTCATTACCCGTTGCATCATCATATAAAATTGTAAATTTAATTTCGAGATAAAAATGAAAACTTTCCTATCAAATTTTTTTAAGCTTGCTGAAAATAACACTGATGTTAATCGAGAACTGATGGCGGGGTTAACTACATTTATAACCATGGCTTATATCATTTTCGTTAATCCGCAACTTATGGCCTCAAGTGGGATGGATCAAGGTGCAAGCTTTGTAGGTACCTGTTTAGCTGCTGCTCTGGCGTGTCTGGTTATGGGGATTTTTGCTAATTGGCCAGTTGGCCTAGCTCCGGGGATGGGGCTAAACGCCTTTTTTACTTTTACAGTTGTTGGCGAGATGGGATATTCGTGGCAAGTTGCTTTGGGAGCTGTAATGATTGCTGGTGTTTTATTTTTTCTCATGAGTGTGACCCCGTTACGTAGATGGATGTTAGACAGTATTCCTCTAAATTTGAGGATCGCAATGGGATCAGGGGTTGGTTTATTTATAGGTTTCATTGGCTTGAAAAGTGGTGGAATCATTGTGGCTAATGGAGCGACATTTGTCAGCATGGGAGACTTAACAAATCCTGAAACACTGATGGCCGCGTTGGGATTTATACTCATTGCGGGTCTCTCTGTTAGAAATGTTCCTGGTGCGATAATCATTGGTGTTTTGACGATTACTTTATTGGCATTAGGTCTCGGATTTGTTGAATACCAAGGATTGGTTGCTTACCCGCCAGATGTGAGTAGTACATTTTTGCAACTGGATATTTTGGGGGCGCTAGATGTAGCGATGGTTGCGGTTATAGCATCATTCCTATTTGTTAATCTTTTTGATACGGCGGGCACCTTGCTTGGAGTAGCAAACCGAGCGAATTTAGTTGATGATCAGGGCCAGGTTAAAAATTTGGATAAAGCGCTCAAAGCAGACAGTTCCTCTAGTATTTTTGGTGCTTTGTTAGGATGCGCCCCAGTCACCAGTTATGTTGAGAGCTCTGCAGGGGTTGAGGCAGGTGGACGGACTGGTTTAACAGCTGTAGCAGTCGGTATATTCTTTTTACTTGCGATTTTCCTCTCACCGTTAGCACTAATGGTGCCTGCTTACGCAACTGCAGGAGCTTTAATTTATGTTGCGATTCTGATGCTCGGCGGAATGGAAAAATTGAATTGGGGAGACGCCACAGAATTATTACCTGCCCTAATAATTATCGTTATGATTCCATTAACATTCTCAATTGCAAATGGAATTGCCCTCGGGTTTTTATCTTTTATTATCTTAAAAATTGCCTCTGGCAATACACGAAATATATCCTCAGGGGCATGGTTTTTAGGTGCAATTTTTATCAGCAAATTCGCTTTCCTTTAAATAGATTATTTTTGTCAATAAATGACCTTGTTCATATTAGATTTTAGCTATACTCTTTAGAGTTCTTGTGAGTCAATAGGGGTACTCAATGAAATTTTCACAGTTTGTCTCAATATTTTTAGTGTCTGCATTTTTTGGATGTTCATCAGATCCAAACGTCACACAGGAGGATGAAATGTCTACCATTAACAAGGATACAGCTAAAGAGATAAAAATCTACACGACAGCGAAAGATAGTGATTATAGATTGTCATTAACTGACACTAAGCAGTTTTTTGAGGGTTCCCAGCCGCCGGAGACTGTGAATTCAATATTTGTCAATCCCGATAAGCAATTCCAGAAAATATTAGGATTTGGAGGTTCGATCACAGATGCTTCAGCTGAGGTTTTCGCAAAGTTACCAGAAAATAAACAACAAGAATTTCTAGAGGCTTACTTTGATAAAGAGAATGGTATCGGGTACACACTTGCTCGAATAACTATCCACAGCGCCGATTTTAGTAGTGAAAGTTTCACATATGTAGAGGATGGTGATAAAGAGCTAACATCTTTCTCTATCGACCGTGATAAAAATTTTAGAATTCCCCTAATTAAGAGAGCTACCAATGCTGCTGGTGGAGAATTGCTTTTGTATGCTAGCCCATGGAGTGCGCCTGCTTTTATGAAAACTAATAAAAGTATGCTTTTTGGCGGCAAGCTTCTCCCTGAATATTATGATTCATGGGCTCGTTACTATGTAAAATTTATTGAATCTTATGAAGAAGAAGGGATGCCTATGTGGGGTATCTCGATACAAAATGAGCCCATGGCGGTTCAACGGTGGGAATCTATGATATACACCGCTGAGGAGGAGAGAGATTTCTTAAAAAATCATCTTGGTCCAATCATGGAGCAAAGTGGTTATGGAGATAAAAATATAGTCGTATGGGATCATAACCGTGATCTTATGGCACACCGAGCTAATGTGATTTTTGGTGATCCAGAGGCATCAAAATATGCGTGGGGTATAGGCTACCACTGGTATGAAACTTGGTACACCGATTGCTATCCTCATTGCGATGGTTTTGAAAATATGCACGAAAATCTCGCGCTGGTTAATCAATCATTCCCTGACAAACCAATACTCTTTACTGAGGGTACGGTAGAGGCATTCTCGACTGATAAATATCAGTATTGGCCAAATGCAGAGAGATACGGATTCTCAATGATTCGTGATTTTAATAGAGGAACAGTAGGCTGGACGGATTGGAATTTGTTGTTAGATCAAACTGGAGGGCCAAATCACGTGTCAAACTTTTGTTTTGCACCCATTCATGGTGATACTTCGACAGGTGAGCTTATTTATACTCCCACTTACTATTATATTGGACATTTTTCAAAATTCGTTGGCCCTGATTCTGTGAGGATTAGTACCAGTGTGAGTCGAAATGTTGTTTTAGCTACTTCATTCTTGAATCCAGATGGAACGATGGCGACAATCGTAATGAATAAATCAAATGATTCAATTAACTATAGTTTTTTCCTTAATGACCGTCAGGTCGACTTAACAATACCACCAAGGGCAATGCAGACGCTAGTTTACTAGGCTCAATTAGGGTTCAATTGTTTCCACATAAATGCTTGAGTGGAAGGCATTTTTTTTGGTTATTTTTGACATAAAATGCTTTACACTTTGCGTAGGGGTGTTTCAAAAAAACTATCGCGATAAAAGTCGATTTTAAAATGAAGAATTTAATCTATTCTCGGGTCTCTATGTTTCGAAAATTACTAACTACTTTGCCTTTTATTTTCTTTGTATTGGCAATGCAAAGTTGCGGAGGTGGAACAGCTGGCGATGCAGATAAAAACGTGGAGAGAAGTATTTTTGCGGTTGGTGATGTTTTTGAAACGGTTGAGGATGGTGGGGCATTAGAGGGTGACGTAAGCTCCAATGATATTGGAGAAAATTTGCTTTTTGCTGTGGCGGCGAATAGCACTATATCCAATGGAGATTTAACTTTTAATTCAGATGGCACATTTATTTACATACCAAACCCAGATTTTCATGGTAGCGACAGTGTCGTTTATGAAGCAACTGATTCAGTTACAGGAGAATCAGACAGTGCGACCTTAACAATAATTGTTGAGAATGATTTTGAGTTCATTGAAGAATATGGCTGGGAATTGGTTTGGAGCGATGAGTTCAATGATGACGATTTAAGTGATCTTCTTTGGACGAATCAAAACGCTTCTGTATCTGGTGGAAATCTTATAGTTGGTGTAAACGAATCTTCAGGTCTCGTTGAGAGTAATGAAATATTTCATCATGGTCGTTTTGAAGTGAAATTGAAGAGTCCAAATCCACTAGATTTTTTATCCTCAGTTAAATTAATTCCAGGTTCAGATATCTATGAGGGCTCAAATGAGCTTCAGGCGTTTGGTTCTCAAGCTACCCAATTGATGGCGGGCGCCAGGTATGGTTTTGGTTTATTTAATGCTGTGGTCATGAATGACGAAGTAACAGAGACCATCACTGATGATTTTCATACATTTGCCATTGAGTGGGGAATTGATGAGATCAGATGGTATATTGATGGCTCTCACGTGCACACGCTGAATTTATTGCATACTTGGGCTTACACCACTGACAATGATCAAATAATGATTCATAACGATGGGCCATTTAATCAACCTATGAAAATTGCTTTTGAAACAATTAACAGCGCACTTGTCAGTGATAAAAGTCTTATTGTTGATTATGTGCGGGTTTGGTCATGTGATCCTTCAGTTGAGCCTTCGGTCGAGGAATGTGCCTCTGCTGAAAAAACGAAAGTTAGCAAGCTCGCATCTGATCGCATCGAAACGGTGGGTCCAATTAGTACGAAGGCTTACAGTGGAGGTTATTATGATTCAGTATCTGGAGCAAAGATCTCAGATCTCAATCCTTTAATCTGGCATTACACTGATGAAATTCGTGAATTAAATTTTAATATTATTGGATCACTTGATGTTGACACTACAAATATTGGTGATGGAGAGACTCGTAATGTATTGGATATAACGTCTGGCTCCGGCACAACAGGGCTATCTATCGATGTGAGTGCATCAGAGATAATAGGTTTGAATCCAACTCTAAATTTTGATTTACATGTTGTAAGTAAAAAGCCAAGTGCAAACTCTTTGATAGTAAGCATGATTTCTGAAAACGGTGATCAGGGTTCAAAAGAATATAATTTTTCGGATATGGCTGTTGGTGAATGGGTCAATTTTTCAATTCCAATCGATGATCTTGCAACAAACACTTCATTAGACGTTAAACACGTTACTTCATTAATGCATCTTATGATTGAGGGAGAAGCAAACTTTTATTTAGAGAATGTAAGTATCAAATGCGTTAATTCAGAGAGTTGTATTCAGGGCCCCTTCTCATTGCAAACAGCGGCAAATCCAAAAGCTGAACCTATCAGATATGAGGCTGAAGATTATATTGATGCATCCGGGACAGGTCTTGAGGACACTTCCGATGAGGGGGGTGGTCAAAATGTCGCTTTTGTGAATGCGGGTGATTACCTTGTTTACACTATATCTGCTCCAGGAATTGGTCCCTACAGTATCGATTACAGAGTCGCGAGTTTGGGAGGAAGTGATGGTTTTGAGGTCAGTATTGATGGTGAAATTGTTGATACACAAGCAATTCCCGATACTGGAGATTGGCAGAATTGGACGACAATTACATCATCTTCTTTTGATCTTGTAGTAGGTTTATATACTTTAAGAATAGATTTCATTGACAGTGGGACGAACCTTAATTGGTTTGAACTACAACCGCCAATAACAGAGATTTTTATCGAGGCAGAAGATTATGATGATGAAAGTGGGATATCTCTGGAGGACACAACTGATGAGGGCGGTGGTCAAAATATAGGATATATAGATGAAGGTGATTGGGTTGAGTATACAATCAATATTCCTTCAGATGGAACGTACTTAATCGAGTATCGGCTTGCAAGTGCAGTGGATTCGTTTGGATTTACAAATACGATAGGAGGCGTTGTCGTTGATACACAGTCCTTACTTTCAACTGGTGATTGGCAAAATTGGATTACTCAGAGCGCTGAAGTCAACTTATCGGCAGGCGAGCAATTAATGCGCTTAGATTTTCTTGGAGGTGCTATAAACATTAATTGGATTAAATTAACACGCCGTTAGATATCAAAGGATATATTTAGAAAAAATGAGTAGATATGAATCAAAAATTTAAATACAAGAAGAAATTTTTGGCTGTGAGTATAAGTGCGGTTACTGCATCAGTTTTGCCGGCACAAGAGATTCTCGAGACACAGTATGATTCCAGTCAGATGGATGAAATTGTTGTTACAGGAATTCGTGCAAGTCTGCAACGCTCGATGGATATAAAGAGAGATTCCAAAGGAGTTGTTGATGGAATTTCTGCTGAAGATATTGGTAAATTCCCGGACACTAATTTAGCGGAGTCACTGCAACGAATTACTGGAGTCGCGATTGAGCGTGATAGAGGCGAAGGATCAAAGATTACTGTGAGAGGATTTGGACCAGATTTTAATATCGTAAGTTTTAATGGTCGTCAAATGCCAACGAATGGAGGCAGGTCCTTCGATTTTGGCAACATTGCATCAGAGGGAATTTCGGCTGTTGAAGTTTACAAATCTGGAAGGGCAAATGTAGCCACAGGGGGCATAGGCGCGGTAGTTAATGTCAAAACTAGCAAACCGTTGGAAATGCCAGGCGAAAAATTGGTTTTCAGTGCGAAGGGAGTTCATGATCCCGGTACGAGGGGTGGAAATGCTATAAATCCTGAGTTTGCGGGCTTGTTCAGCAAAACATTTTCTGATGACAAGTTCGGTGTATCGTTATCGCTAAGTAGCCAAGAGCGAGATGGAGGAGTTCAATCCGTCACCACTCAAAATTTCATGGGACGGACATTTGTCACCCAAGATGATATCGATAACAACTCCGCGGATGCTGAGTGGGGTTCGATTGCTGTGGGTGATCCCTCGGCGGAGGGATTCCCGGATGAGGTTGTCGACGGGATTTATGCCATTCCTACAAATATTCAATATAACTTAGATGATTTTAGGCGAGAGAGGGTTAATGGACAGCTAACAGTTCAGTGGCGACCAATAGATAGTGTGACAGGGACTGTTGACTATACTTACGCGGAAAATCAAATGAATACACAGCATCAGGATTTGTCTGCTTGGTTTGATCCAGGTTGCTCAACTAGAGAGAGTGAGTGGGTTAGAGAAGGTAATATTTGGTCGCCTGTTATGTACAGACAAGTGGGTTGTGCTGCAGACAATTTACAAGGGGTGGGTTTGTACGCAACTGTTGATGAGAACAAATCACTAGGAGCAAATGTGGAGTGGTTGGTATCAGACAACCTCGTTTTAAACTTTGATTATCATGATTCTAGTGGTGAAGCAAAGCCGAATAGTAAGCACGGATCTGGAGGATCGATGGCAGTAGCTGCACTAAATCGGATTACGACTTCAGGTTATTTTTCAGCGAATGGAATGCCCGTTTTAGAAGTCCAACTTGGTGAGCGCAATTCATATAATCAAATAGCTAGAGTTGATGATCTGGACGTGAATGATATGCAGCTATCTGGGAGTTCGTTTGGAAGTTTCAATAATCGTATGGACGTACAGCAATTTCAATTTGATGGCGAGTATTATTTTGAACAGGGACATAGTTTAAGTTTTGGATTTGCGCGAGTAGAAGTTTCCAACAGGGGTCAATCCAAGGGCGTTGCAAGAAATGCCTGGAGCGGTGTTGGAACGCCCGGCGATATCGCAGACCTTCTTCGAATTGACTCGATGGCAGGAATTTTTGATTCGCTGCCTGGCAGCAATGATCCGAGGCAAGTGATGGATTTTTTTACGTGGGATTTCCAAGCTTTAATAGATCGAGCTGAACAATTACTCAGAGATGGTGCCCATGGTGATGTAGTTGGTGATGGCGGTCCTTGTTTGACTGGATTTTGCCCATCATATAATTTTGATTTGGATGAGATAACCACTGAGACATCTAATGCAATATTTTTTCAGACTCATTGGGTTGGTGAGTACCGAGATCGGCCTCTAAATTTATATTATGGCTTAAGATACGAGGAAACTGATGTCCATTCAGAGGCATTGGTACCTTTATATGATCGAGTTGAGTGGAGTATTGTTGATAATCGATTTAACTTATATCAACAAAAGGACGAAGCTGGAAATACAATTCAAGGATTCTCAGAAATAAATGGTGCATACAGTATGTATTTGCCAAGTTTGGATTTTGATATTGAGTTGTTTGATGATCTTATATTTAGAACTTCATATAGTCTGACGGTAACGAGACCTGTCTATAACGATCTTAAAGGTGCGCTTATTATCGACTACCTTGGACCAGATGGAGGTGGAGGTCGACGAGGTAATCCGCAACTCTTACCCATGGAATCGAAAAATCTAGATGTTTCGTTGGAATGGTATTACGACGATGCTAGTTATGCCTCGATTGGATTCTGGTCAAAAGATGTTGACAATTTTATTGTAAATCAAACCTTCGAAAATCAACCATTGTTTAAAGATTTATATACCCCTATTGATGGAGATCTCTACAATCAAGCGGTTGAAGCTCTGACGGGTGGAGATCCAAGATTTGATTATGACTCTGGTGATTTAAATGAGTACTATGCGGAAAATTTTTCTGATGAAGAGGGTGTCTCGGTAACAGGCGAAGGTGAGGATGTAGAAGTAGTAGTCACTGGGGTTCTTGGCGATCCAGTCGCTATTTTTGATGTAACTATCCCGATCAATCAAAGAGAAACCCAAGTAAAAGGTTGGGAGATTATGGCTCAACATAATTTTGGTGATAGTGGTTTTGGGCTCCAAGCTAACTACACCATTGTCGATGGCAACCTAAATTATGACATTAACCTGAATGAGGAACAGTGGGTTGTGCCAGGCATGAGTAATACAGCTAATTTGGTTGGTTATTATGATAAAAACGGCTTGCAGGTTAGGTTTGCACTAAATTGGCGAGACCAATTCTTATCTTCAGCAGCTCGCGATCCTCTTTTCGTCGAAGAATATTATCAGCTTGATATGAATATGAGCTACGAAGTTAATAGCAATTTGTCCGTATTTTTGGAGGGAATCAATCTTACCCAAGAGCATCAGAGAATTCATGGCCGTTCTTCATATCAACTTCGAGAGTTTGCTGTTGGGCACGCACGTTATAATTTTGGGCTGAGGTATGAGTTCTAAACATGGTTACCCATGAGCTTTTGAATAATATTTCTCATAAAGATTTAAGAATCTTGACAGAAAGATCGCTAGATTTGGGAGATAATATTCCTTCAATATTGGCTTTTCCAAATGAATTTCGTCAATTACAAGCTGATTTCCCAATATGTTTTTGTAAAGATCCAGATACAGGTACTTTCCATTGTGCAGCAATTCTAGGATTTGAGGATGAAGAGAATTTATTTTTTTCGAACGGTTCGTGGCAACCTCAATATGTTCCACTTATGTTACAAAAAGGGCCATTTTTAATCGGAGAATCATCACCCAATAATTCTGATAATGATTCAAAACCAATGATCTATATTGATATGGATCACCCAAGAGTGAATAGTTCTGGCGGAGAACCAGTCTTTCTGGAGCATGGAGGCAATACGGATTTTCTTGAAAAAATTCGAAGTGTTCTCGATGCAATCTATCAAGGAAGAAAATACAGCGAGGCCTTTATCGAATTAGTTTTAGAAAATGAGTTGATTGAAGATTTTGCTCTTGAAATAAACTTAAGTGATGGCAGTCGAAATAGTCTTCGTGGATTTTATACGATTGCCGAGAAAAAACTTAATGCTCTCTCATATAAAGTGATCGAGAAATTAATGGTGTCAGGTTATTTACAGGCGATTTACATGATGATCGCGTCTTTTGAGAATTTTAAGAAATTAATTTACTTGAAGGATGAAGGGGTGGCCACTTGATGGGCAAAATTTACGCAGACGAATATCAGTGCAGTTCTCAAAAAAAGTTATCTGACAAATTTTTGACGACTAAAACCCCTATTGTTTTGAAAAATTATGTTTCGGAATGGCCACTAACAAAGATTGCTAAAAATTCAATTACTGATGGAGCAGATTATTTACTAGATTTTTATAATGATACTCCGGTAAATGTGGTAGTTGGTGAAGCCGAGATAGAGCAACGCATTTTTTATAATGAAGATTTTTCAGGATTTAATTTCCAATCATTGACCACTAGCATGGACAACTTGATTAATCGAATTCTTCAATATAAAGAAAGTAAAAAACCACCTACTTTATACATGGCGTCCACCTCAATTGAAAAATGGTTGCCAGGATTTAGTCAAGATAATGACATTATTTTGGATAGAGAAGATGTTTTAGGGAGTATTTGGATAGGGAACAGATGTCGGATCGCTGCACATTTTGATTTGCCCAGTAATATAGCGTGTTGTGCAGTTGGACGTCGCACTTTTACTTTGTTTCCACCTGATCAAATTGCGAATCTTTACCCAGGTCCAATTGATTTTGCACCCGGTGGTCAGCCAATAAGCACGGTAGACTTAAAAAAACCCAACTATAAAAAGTTTCCCCGTTTTAAAGAAGCCTTAAAAAATTCAGTTGTGGCTGAACTTGAGCCCGGTGATGCGATTATAGTTCCCTCAATGTGGTGGCATCATGTGGAAAGCTTTGATGAGTTAAACATTTTAGTAAATTACTGGTGGCGAGAATCGCCCAAGTTCATGGGGAATCCAAGCGCTGTTTTAAATCATGCTTTGCTGGCAATTAAGCAGTTACCAACAGATCAAAAGCAAGCTTGGAGAGAAATGTTTGATTATTATATTTTTGATGAAAATAACGGTGACCATTCTCATATTCCAGACAATGCAAAGGGTATTTTGGGTAAGTTGGATGAGATGAATGCAAGAAAAATTAGATCAATGGTACTTAATCAATTAAATCGATAAACAAACGAAATAAAAGCGACTGAAAACTTTGGAAAACAAATTATGAAACTGCCTCGAGACAAACTTCAGATAATAAATGGTCTCATAAAATCATTTCCTCTTGTTTTATTGGTGTTACTGATAAGTGGTTGTGGTGTCCAGAGTGGAAACGAATTTTTAGATATTCCAGAAAATATTCCAGATGATGAAATTTCATCTGATGGCCCGTTAGGTGAAATTCCAGACAGAACGCTAGATGATATCGAATTCAGGGGCAGACCACATATTGATACTTCACTTGGGTATAACATTATCCAAACGGATTTGAATACGGCACTCAGAGGGGTCAGTTTGTCTTTTGATGGCGGTGATCCCTATGGAAGTTTACCTGCTAATTTGCCGTCAATCGAACAGCTGAATTCTTTAGTCAATGACTACGGGTTTAATACTGTCCATGTTTATTTGGAGGGGGATGCAGGACAAAATCCAGATCCAGTAGGTATAAATGAGGAGCTTGCCGATCAGTTGGTTGCTCTCACCAGAGAAGCAAAAATGTATTTAATTATTACGATGGGTAATAACGGTGAGAATGGTGCAATTCACAGCATGGAAAAAACATTAGCGTTTTGGAATCTTTATGGAGCTAAATATAAAGATGAGACTCATGTTATTTACGAGGCACATAATGAACCAGTTACTGGGATAAATGGTAACTGGACTTCCGATGATTGGGAAAAGCAGGCACAAATGTATGAGACGATTAGAGGTGTTGCGCCAGATACGCTTATTTTGTTGGGTTCGTTTATGTCATTTTTTGGTGGCTCACAGGCGATTAGTGGAGCCGATGGCCTTGCAGAACAATTTCCAGGAATTTGGGAAAATGCTGGTTTTGCTTTCCATGCATATTGGGACATTGCCCAAGTAGAAAGTACTATCGAAGCATTTGAAACTAGCACGCGTTATCCAGCTTTATTATGTACTGAGTTTTATCCGGGCGATACTAAGAAGGGATTCAATGAGGTTTTTGAGAGTCATCATATAGGTTGGACTCAATTTGAATGGCTGGCTGCAAATGATTTAGAACTTGATCGATTTAAAACTTACTTGGATTCTTATGGAACAGTTTGGAGACCAGAAAATCCTACGACAACTTGGCCATCAAGTGGCGCGCCAACTATTTCATTTGATGAACCAGTGGGCATTTATAGTAGATCTGACCAAGCTTTTCTAAGAATCGATGAATATTTCAAAGTGATCGCAGATGACAGGAATTATGATGGTATAGGTAATGATGAATTTACAATTATTGATGCAGGCGATGATGGCTCTGTCGCGATTAAAGCATCGAATGGGAATTACCTGACCGTCAGTGATTATGGAGAAGTTCTGCTCGCTACTGCAAGTAAAATTGGTATTAATCAGAAATTCCAATGGTTTGAACTACCAACTGGTGATGTTGCACTCCGTCCTTGGAGCGGTTCTGCGCATTTAATTGGGACAATGTCAGCGACTGATGGTGAAAATTATGGTTTGACAGGGGTAATTGGCGCTGGTGTGAAAAGAAATGGTGCGAATAGTTATCGAATTGTAACTTCATTCACCGATACTGTTGAACCTCTTCCAGACCTTCCTGAAATTCCACCCGGCCCCTTTTTTGGAGCACCAATGCCTGTTCCGACAAATGGAGATGCTGAACATCCATTTGATAGTTTAGCTCCAAATGGTCGAATATGGGCAGCTGACTATGATTATGGTGGAGAAGGTGTTGCTTATCATGACACTGGTGCCATAAATCTCGGTGAGGCATACCGTCCCGACGAAGCAGTTGATGTGCAATCAAGTGCAGAGGGATACACGATGGTGGGATTTTTCGAATCTGGTGAGTGGCTTGAATACACGATTGATGTTGCTGAATCAGGCAATTATCAAATGACGCTCCGAACAGCATCTGCGAGTGGTGTGGGAGGTTTTATCTCTGTTGAGTCTGATTGTCGAAAACTAACTGGAAATATTCCAACGCCAAACACGGGTGGTTGGGATACCTGGCAAGACATTACCGTTGATATAACCCTTAATGCTGGTATTCAGAAAATGCGGATAGTGAGTGGCGGTGGTATGAATTTAATGAATTTTGACATCCGCTTGGGAGGCGAAGGTGGTGCAGATTATGGTGAGGGATGCGAGTGGACCCCGCCTGAACCTGATGACATTAAAGTAGAGGCTGAGGAGTGGACCAATGTTATATCAGCGCCTGATGGAACCGTAAGTATCGGGGCGACAACTGATAGTGATCTTAGCGACCATGTAGGCAATTTTGATGCCGGAGATTTTATTGAGTATGACGTAAATGTTCCGGCTGACGGCTGTTACATGGCTAGTTACCGCGTGGCTAGTCAACCTGGTAGTCTCGGCTTTGAATTAAGTTTTGGTGGAGAAATTGTAGATACTTTTAATATCCCGCCGACAGGAGGATGGTCCAGTTGGGTGACATTTAACAGACCAGTGACACTTTCAGCTGGACCTCAAACTATGAGGCTTGAAGCTTTGGGCGATTCATTCAATATAAATTGGCTCACCTTTAATCAAGCTGATGAGAAATATTGCGAAGATGACGGAGCTATCTTGATTGAGGCTGAGTATTTTACATCTTCCATTCAATCTCCCGAGGGAGATATTGGAACCCAAGGAACTGATGATGAGGGCGGAGGTTTAAACGTTGGTTGGATCGATGCCGGAGATTGGATGGAGTATGCATTAATAATACCCTCGAGTGGTAATTATTCCATCTCCTATAGAGCAGCAAGCCAAAATGGTAGTAATCCTGGAATAATGTCTTATATCGATGGAAATTTAGTAGACTCCACTGCAGTTCCAGCAACTGGTGGATGGCAAAATTGGATTACTGTGCAAGGTAGTATTATCTCTATCGATGCCGGAGAATTTGTGTTGAGAGTCACAACCTCGTCAGGCGGATTCAATTTAAACTGGCTAAAATTTACACCCACTGATGAGATGCCTACAGGTGATATAGGTACTGGGAGTGACTCTGTATTAAACGTAGGGGAGATTATCACATTTGATGACGTGATTATTGACTATGGCATAGTTGATTTTGGGAACAACATCAGTTACCTGACAACGGATCCACTTGATAATACAAATACGGTTGTAGCCACTACTAAGGGCAACGAATCATGGTCGGGAACAACAATAGCTAGGGGTCAAGTTATTTACCCATTAACTGAAACTCTCTCTCGCATTTCTGTACGTGTTTATTCACCAGAGATTGGTATCCCAATTAGGATGAAGTTGGAGGAGTCCAATAATTCTGCAAATAGCGTTGAGTCTGAGGTGACAACTTCGCTTGCTAATGCTTGGGAGGTCTTAATTTTTGACTTTAATAATGAGGTTCCTGGAACACCGAAACTAAATTCGAATTATATATACGACACGTTATCTATTTTCTTCAATTTTGGTTCGGAAGGATCTGGTGAAACTTATTATTGGGATGACATAACTTTTCTTGATGAATACGTTGCACCCGTAACACTATCAAGAGAAATGTTAATTGGTGATTGGAAGTTAGCACCTGAATACGGCTCAATGGGAGTGGGGCCGCAACCAGGAGATACCTCCTTTTGGGTCATTGATAGTAATGCAGTGGCGGAAAGATCATGTTTGTTTGATGATATTTTCACCTTCACAGATGATGGGAATTTTCAAAATATTATGGGTGGTGAAACTTGGATTGAGACTTGGCAGGGAGCAAGTCAAGACGGCTGTGGGACGCCAGTTGCGCCACATGATGGTAGCGCTGATGCGACCTTTGTATTCGATGACATTAATAAGGTAATTACGTTGTATGGAATTGGTGCTCATATTGGTATCCCAAAAGTTGTCAGTGATGCAGCTGAATTAAGTGATCCTTCAGATGCTCCAGAGACTATTACATATCAAGTTTATGCGAATACCTCGGAGACAATGACTTTAGTTGTTGCCTACTCTGGAGGATATTGGACTTTCAAGTTGGTACGAAGTGATTCAGATGGATCAACCGATCCTGACGATGGCACACGCTCGCTTTATTCCTTAGTTTCTGATGGCATGATTGAGGCAAGGGCAACGGATGTTAATAACACGCCGGGACTAGCCAATGGCATTGCTAATTCTGCTCCAGGTAGTTCCCTTAGTCTCCATGGTGATAATTTATCTGGGAATGAGTCATGGAAGTTGAATGTTGGAGAGTGGTATGGAGGCAGTGATGGAAACTTTGGTATGACAGTTGGTGTGATGGTCTTCCAGATTCCAAATTTCGGTGAAGTTTCAAATCCATTCATCTCTTCAGAGCTAGAGGTAACTATTGCACAAAAAGGCAATCAGCTGGACTTTCCTGCTGATCTTTGGGCAGTGCGTACTGCTGACACTGACAGCTTAGTTTTGAGTGATTGGTATATTGGGCCATCCAGCAATGCGCCAAGTGGAGGTGAAGCAGGTTCAATAATTCAGGAGTCATTTTTAGATCCTTCCTCTGAAATTGGTCAAGTAAAGACCTCTGAAGATGCAAATGTGTTCCTGACAAACTATTTGAATGCACAATATGATAACGGGAATGGTGCAGGTAAATATGTTTTCTTCAGGGTAAACAAAGGAGATCAGAATAGTTTTGTTTATGGGTGGAACGCATACGTTCTGAAATCGTCCCAGGCTGAAGATGGACAAGCGACTGCGCCAGAAATCAAGTATACATCTGTTGTTGATCCAATTGATTTGCCCGAGCCCGAGCCCGAGCCTGAACCCACAGTGCCTATTGGCGAAAATCTGGTCTCAAATTCTGATTTTGATAGTGCAGATGGATGGTCTATTGTCAATCAGTATGAAGCGGAAAATACGATGGGAACCATATTATTTGAGAATGGTATAGCGAAGTTTATTGAAACAGATTCTGCGGTAGAGGGTTCATGGAAGCATTTAGGGATTTATACAGATCTTGAGCTATCGAGTGGTATTTACCAGTTTGATATGGAAATTAATTATCAGGAAGTTATGGATGCGTGGGGTGAAGTATATATTGGTAGAAATGCACCCATTTCTGGTAATGAATATAACGGTGACTTACAAGTCTTAAAGGTGTTTAACACATGGGAGTGTGCATCAGTTAAAACGTTCTCTGGTAAATCTACAGAGACCGGTTGTGACTTGAATGATCGTCCTGGTCAATTTGAAATATCAGCGCCAGGAACATACTTCTTATTGTTTCGATCAGGCGGTGCCTCTTATGGGGATATAGGCGTACAAATTGACAAAGTGACTCTAGAAAAGGTGCAGTAATATTTCAACGAATTGGAAGTACACTTGCGACTTTTTTTTAATTGTGTAAATTAAACCGTATATAAGAATAACTAAAGACTTAAAGAAATTTATTATGAAATTTTTTAAACGTGCTCTCACAAATATTGGTGTTATATTTTTGACGTTGTTGTTCTCGGCCTCAACCTATTCAAGTTCTCAATTAGAGGTTGGTGATTGGGATATTGATGATGATGGTCGTGCCGATGCATTAACGGATGGTCTCTTCTTTTTACGCTACACCTTTGGTCTAAGAGGTGATGCCCTTATTAGTGGATTAATCTCAAGTGGCAG
>ENA-OSEY01000021-OSEY01000021.1-marine-metagenome-genome-assembly--contig:-NODE-21-length-125983-cov-6.283330_pt1 | contig 125983 bp, 129 predicted proteins | sample MGYA00248465_ERZ534230 | MGnify/ENA primary metagenome ERZ534230 (study PRJEB26409, sample SAMN06344110) | marine metagenome | isolation source: Sea water from surface | place: Atlantic Ocean:Southern... | reverse complement strand
CGTCTCCGCGGAGCTGAGGTCACGCTCATCCGCATTGCTGGAGTCAAAGATGAGGGTGCTTGACGCACTCCCGGACGACCCGAAGGACCTGGATGACGGCATCGTGTACGAGGTGGCCTTCGATGGCAACGACGCGGATGCCGAGAGGTTGGAGAAGTCGACGAACCTCACGTTGCTTGGCGACGACCTGCACCCCTACGATGAGGAGGTGCCATGCATCGCCACGGGCAAGATGACCACACGCAGGCAATACCTCGCGAGGATGTATTGAGCCTCAGTACTTGGCTTGCTTGTATCGACCGGTCAGTCCGAAGACGAGGAGCACGGAGCTGACGCCGACTGCGACGATGTCCTCGTTCGTCAGGGAGCCCTTGTCCCGCCAACTGTCCTCAGAGCTGAGGTCAGGCGCGGACGAGAGGGTGTAGGTCACGCCGCATGGGTCGGCGTCGCAGAGGCCCACCGTGGGCTCGAGGCCGACGTAGACGTTCCCCACCAGGATGGCCGTCAGCAGGAGCCCGACGATCATGGAGGCCCACCGCGGTGACCATCGCTCCTCGCTCTGGATTGGCATCTGCTCATCGTCCTCCGCCTCGTCGGGGGCAGATGACTCTGGAGGGGGCTCGGAGAACATCCTGGGCTCGGATTCGGTCTGCCTCAATCCGAGCTTCTCCAGGGCCTCGGCGCCGTAGATCCTCTCGATGAGGCTGATGAGGTTGGGGTCGTCCACCTCCTCTGGGGAGACCTTTCCATCGAGGAGGTCCCTCAACTTGGATTCGTCGACCATGGTGCATCTGGCGTGGAGGTGCTACATCAAATGCCCTCTCATTTGGAGAGCAATTCCTCTACTTTCGATGCGATGTTCTCGGAGGTCAGCCCCATCTTGTCCATGATGTCCATTGGGGACCCGCTCTCCCCGAACTTGTCCCTCACCCCTATCATCCGCATCATCGTTGGCGCCTCTTCGACAAGTACCTCGGCGACGGCGGACCCGAGTCCTCCCATCACGGAGTGGTCTTCTGCCGTCACGATCGCACCGCTACTTGCAGCCCTGATGATTGCCTCCCGGTCGATCGGCTTGATGGTGTGCATGTCGATGACCATGGTGTCAATACCCTTCGCAGCCAGCGTCTCAGCTGCCTCGAGGGCCCTCTCGACCATGACGCCGCAGGCGATGATGGATGCATCGGCACCCTCCCGAAGGACCGATGCCTTTCCGATCTCCAGGGCCTCGGCCTCTTCCTCCGTGTAGATCTCTCTCGTCTTGTTCCTCGCGGTCCTGGTGTAGGAGGGCTTGGGGTGGTCGAGCAGTTTCCTCGTGAGCGACCTAGCGGAGTTCCTGTCGCTCGGGGTCATGACCGTGACCTCTGGGAGCGTCCTGAAGATCCCCAGGTCTTCGGTCGATTGGGCGCTGCTGCCGTCCTGTCCCGTGTGCATGCCACCGTGGCTGCCACAGAGGTGGACGACGAGTCCGGTCCTGGCTATCCCGTTCCTGAACTGCTCGAAGGCCCGCTCTGAGAAGATGGCGAACGTGCTCGCGAAGGGCACCTTCCCTGCCTCTGCCAGACCGGCACCGACGAGGGCCATGTTCTGCTCGGCTATACCGAGGCAGAACGTCCGCTCTGGGTACTCGGCACGGAAGTGGCACGACTTGGTCGACTTCCCCAAGTCCGCCTCGAGTACAACAACTCGCTCGTCGCTCGCCATGTCGAGCAGCGCATCCCCATAGCCGTCCCGTGACGCACCGGGCTCTGCGAATCCGGTCATGCCAGCTCCTCCATAGCCGTCGCGTACTGCTCGTCATTCGGCGCAGCACCATGGAATGCCGGGTTGTCCTCCATGAAGGACACGCCCTTGCCCTTGACGGTGTCAGCCACGATTGCCGTGGCCACTCCGCTGGCCCTCGCCCTCTCAAGTGCTGCCGTGACATCGCTGAGGCTGTGGCCGTCGACCTCTATGACGTCCCAGCCGAAGGACTCGAACTTGGAGGAGATGTCGCCGACCCTCATCTGCTCGTCGACGAAGTTGTCGTTCTGTATCCTGTTCTTGTCGACGATGGCGGTGATGTTCCCGGCCTCGAGGTGGGTCGTGGCCATCGCAGCCTCCCAGATCTGCCCCTCTTGGATCTCACCATCGCCCAGCAGCACCCAGGTGTGGCGCTCGGACCCATCGAGTCGTGCGGCGAGTGCGGAGCCAAGACCGAAAGAGAGGCCCATGCCCAAGCTACCCGCGGAGAAGTCAACGCCTCTCGTCCACTTCCTGTCGACATGGCCCTGACACACCGAGCCCATTGATCGGAAGCCATCGAGGTCCTGGTCAGTCAGGACATCAAGATCCCTCAGGATCGAGTAGACGGCGGGGCTAGCATGCCCCTTGCTCATGATGAACCGGTCACGGTCGTCCCAGTCTGGATTCTCGGGGTCGAACCTCATCACCCCTCTGTAGAGGGACACGAGGATGTCGATGCATGATAGGGAGCCCCCTGGATGCCCGGATTGGGCCTTGTAGACCATGTCCACGATCCTTCTCCTGCATCTCTTAGCAGATTCCTCCATCTCGTCCAGATCGAGGCTGGGCATGACCCACCCTGTTTGTATTGGTCCTTATTGCTTGCCTATCAAATCAGGTCCCCATGGTCCCAGCCACTCAGTTATACATGGGCCCCCTGTCGACGTGGCGTGGGGAAGAGCAGTAGCCCGGAACAGGATGGTGGGTCCCTCGCCATGGAATTCCGCTCAGAAGTCGTAAAGAGAGCATTGCAACAAATCACTGATCAAGGTCGGGTCGACCGGGAACTAGGTTTGGAGCTCTATCGAGATTCGCCAATGAACGAGCTATGCATGCTCGCGAACCACATCAAGGAACGACGGCATGGGAAAAACGTCCATTTCAATCTGAACCTCCACGTCAACACGACGAACATATGCGTGCTCGCATGCAGGTTCTGCGCCTTCCGGAAGGGACCCAAGCATGAGGATGCATACGCGCTCTCTGCCGAGCAATACCTAGAACGCGTGCGACCGCTGGCATCTACCATTGACGAGGTCCACTCCGTTGGCGGCCTCCATCCAGAGTGGAGGATAGAGCACTATGAGGAGATCTACAGGGCCATGAAGGCTGAATTCCCCCACATCAGCCTGAAGTCCCTCACGGCCGTGGAAGTAAAGCACATCGGAAAGCGCTCGGGCCTGAGCATCCGCGAGACACTGATGAGATTGCGGGACTCGGGCTTGGACTCACTGCCTGGTGGTGGTGCCGAGATACTGGTGGACGGCGTCAGGGACAGGATCTGCAGGGGGAAGGAGTCCAGCGATGAGTACCTCTCCATCCACAGGACAGCCCACCAACTAGGCATCCCCACGAACTGCACCATGCTCTTCGGCACCGTCGAGACCATGGCTGACAGGATCACGCATCTCCATCTCCTGAGAAGCCTACAAGACGAGACATCAGGATTCCAGTGCTTCGTCCCGTACCCATTCCTGCCTGACCATACGAGGCTCCCTGAGGCTCAGATACCAACTGGGCAGGAGGTCATCAGGACGATCGCGATCTCGAGGATCATGCTTGACAACATACCTCACCTCAAGGCATATCGAATGAACATAGGAGACCACCTCGCCTCGATAGGGATATTGTCTGGCGCTGATGACATAGACGGGACAGTCCAGCAGGAGGAGATCATGCACGCCGCAGGGTCAACCACGCCCCAGAACACGGGGTTGGAGGGTTTGATCAGGCTGATCGAGTCAACCGGCCAGCAAGCCGTTCAGAGAAACACGGTCTACACGAAGTTCGAACCACGCACCTTGAAGAACCTCCCCCAGACAAGAAATCTACCAGTAGCGGGGTGATATGATGTGGGATAGGACCATCGGACGCGTCGCCTTCACGAACTGCGACCCTCTGTACCATGGCCTCTCCGAGAAGTGGAGGATCCTCCCAGCACCCCCATCGTGGCTGTCGGGCCACGTTGTCAGGAGGGATTGCCTCATGGCGCCCATCCCGTCAGCGGACTTCGCCAAGTACAACGACCAGCTCAAGCTCGTCGGGGAGCTCGGGATCGTTTCGCTGGGGCATGTAGGAAGCGTCCTACTCTTTGGAGACAGGCCACCAGACCACATGAGGGACATCGCCTTCCCAACAGATTCATCCACGTCGAAGAGGCTGTTGAGGTGGTACCTCGGGGAGCAGGGGTTGGACCCCCGATGCATCGACTTGGGTCCGGACCTCAAGTCAATGCTCCAACAATGCGACGGCGCCCTCCTCATCGGGGATCGTGCGCTGCGTGCCGCATCGGAGTACCCCTCCTTGGTGCAACTAGACCTTGGGGCTGAGTGGACCAGGACAACTGGGCTGCCCATGGTCTTCGGCATCTTCGCCGCCCACAGGTCGGCGGATGAGGAACTCATGGTCGAAGCAAGGACGGAGCTCGTCGCGAACTACAGGTCCTTCTTAAGGGACCAGAGCAGGCGCGAGGAGGTCGTTCGGTTGGCAGCGGGAAAGATCGGCCTCACACCGGATAGGATGGACCAGTACTTCCTCTCAGAGGTCTCGAACCTCCTCGACGAGGAGTCCGTTGAGGGCCTCTCTAGGTTCCTCGTGGACGTCTGCGGCATGGAGCCGTCCGTGGTGTTAGGTTGCATTCACTCCGTAGCACCGTAGTTAAGTGACTTCGATGCCACGTATTCCAAGAGGTCGATGGCCACCTCGCAGGACTCTGATATGACTGGCTCGGGGTCTGTGACGAACCTCTCGAGTGTGGTCATAGCGACCCTGTCACCGATGGCGCCGAGCGCCTCTGCGGCCTCGTGCCTGACCATGAGGTCCTCTTCCATGTCCTCAAGCCTCTCGATAAGGTAGGGGACGGCATGCGGGTCCTGCATCTGCCCCATCACGTAGGCGATCTCATGCTTAAGCAGGGCCGACTTTGACGAATACGCCGCTGCGAGTGCTTCCACCGCATCCTTTCCACCTATGTTCCTGAGTGCGAAGAGTGCGCGCATCCTCTGGAACATGCGCTCGCTTTCGTCGCAGATTGTGGTGCGGAGCTCCTTGACGGATGAGACCTCACTTGCAGGGGCGGGATCGACTGAGTCGAACTCTGAGACTTCGGGCTTTTCCATGTCTTAATCCACCTCATGGCCGGCCTATGAAATCGATGGCTCGTGGATCGAAGCCTGGATCTACGAGTCCGATCCTCTGTCCCTCCTCAAGGAACTTCATGACCGCTTCCCTCCCATCAGGACCATAGTCAATGGTTCTCTGGTTGACGTACATCCCGACGAATTTCTCGTTGGTTTCGTCCGAGATCCCCCTTCCCCATTTCTTCGCGAATGATAGCGCTGAGTCCGGGTTCTCGATAGCATGCACTATGGAGTTCTTGACGTCCTTCGTAATGTCTGCACAGAGGTCCATGCCATGCTTCCTTAGGACCACGTTGCCGCCAAGGGGAAGCGGTAGGCCCGTTTTCTCGTTCCACCAGACCCCGAGGTCGAGGACGAGGTGGACCCCCTCGTCCTTCCAGGTGAGTTGACCCTCGTGTATGATGAGGCCATGTGTGGACTTGCCTGAGGCCACGGATGGAAGTATCTCATCGAAGGGCATCACCTCTACGTCGACGTCACCAAGGGCGAGCCTGAGAGTGAGGTATGCGGAGGTCCCCATCCCGGGAATCGCTATGGTTGACCTCTTTGCCTCATCGACGGACGACTCGACGTTCGATATGATCATGGGGCCGTATCCCTCTCCCATTGACGCCCCACAATTCATGAGGGCGTAGTCCTCTGCGATCGTCGGGTAGGAGTGGATGGATACGGCGCTCACGTCGTGCTCGCCTGCTAGAGCCTGTTGGTTGAGGGTCTGGATGTCCACGAGCACGTGGTCGTACCTCCTATCTCCGGTTTCGATGAGGGATTCTGTCATCGCGTAGAACATGAAAGCGTCATCTGGGTCGGGGGAGTGCCCGATCGAGAAATGGGTGACCATGAGCCCCCCAATATGGGGGGGTATAAATCGCCTTGGCAAGATCCGGGGGACGGCACCATGAAGTATCTCCCCCTTCAGGAGAATACATGGTAGATCCCGAGAAGCTATCCACAGCAACCGGCCAACTAGGTCCAAAGTGTGCCAAGACTGGCAAGCCACTCAAGTTCTCCGAGGCCATCGTCCACGACGGGGAGTACCTCTCATACGAGGCATACCTGGAGGTCACTGGCGCTGAGTCGTCAACCGAACCAAAGCCCGTTCCAGGACTCAGAATGGAATAACGCCACTTTGATGTGCCGTCTCATACACCACTCTCTGTGGCGAAGGGTTGGAGCAGGATCGGCTCGCGGTTCGCAGACTTCTACAGGTCATTGAGCCCTGATGACCTCTGGATACCGCCCCGACTGCGGAGGCGTGAGTGGATGTTCATGCCTTGGGGGGACCGCCCGACGGATCGTCACAGGGCCTTCATGGATCCGAGCTCCCTTCATACATATCTGGTTCAGAGGTTCCCCCACTCCTGCTTCCACTCGACCGCGTACTACGACGATCCATCTCAGAGGACAATGTCGGACAAGGGGTGGCGGGGCGCAGACCTGATCTTCGATTTGGATGGCGATCACCTCCACGGGATAAGTTACACCGACTTCCCTGCATTGATCCACTCTATACAGGAGCAAGCATGGTCATTGTGGAACGACTTCCTGGAGCCAGAGTTCGGATTCAAGAGGGAGTACGCTCAGTTCACCTTCTCTGGGCACAGGGGCTTCCACATACACCTTCGGGACCCATCCCTGTTCCACTTGGACTCGAACGCCCGGAGGGAGATCGTAACCTACATTCGAGGTGTAGGGTTGGAGGTCTCCTCCACTAAGGCATTTGACTCTGGCTGGTCAAGGCGCCTCGATGAGGGCGTAGAGAGGATCTCTGAGATACTAGCGTCCACCTCGCAAGGCGACCCAGATTCACCCACGATTTCCGCCCTCATGGAGCAGGCTAGGTCACAGAACCACCCCGTAAGCAGGCCTAAGATGCAGGACTTAGTTGCGAAGGCCTCCAGCAAGGACCACATAGACAGATTGAGGGAGAACAGGTCCCTGAAGGTGTTCGGTGACACCGGTACGAGCCTCTTCTGGGCCCTGGTTCGTGCGAACAACTCCGTCTCAGTGATAGGCGGTGAGACTGACGAGAATGTGACGGTCGATGTCAAGAGGGTCATCAGGCACTTAGGTAGCCTCCATGGTAAGTCTGGGCTCAGGGTCACCGAGATTCCCTTCGATCGTCTGGACCCCGATGGCTCGAACCACTTCGACCCCCTCAAGGAAGCAGTCGTGTTCGGAGGCCCAGAAGACAAGAGGATTAGGCTACTCGCTGACGATATCCGGGCAGTAATCAACCAAAGGGAGATCGAAGGGGGCACAGGCGACGAATTCACCGTGGACGAGGGCATGGCGATGTTCCTTCAGTTGAAGGGCTGGGCAGAGCTCACCAGTTAGACAAACGTATTGATGGACCTCAACCACGGAGAACCTTGAAACCCCAGAAGTTTCCAGCGCAATGCATGGGAATAATCCCGAGGCGCAAGAAGAAGGGCAAAAATCAGCCATTGCCCCCACCTCCACCACCCCCTCCGATGGACGGGGATGGCTCGTGGGCTCCACCTCCTCCGCCCCCGCCCCTGCCTTCGAACGACACTGACGACTTCGATACCCTCGTACCAATCGGTGGCGGGCAGGGGTCAGTGAAGACGACCGAGTTGGGAGAGTTCGATCAGGACTGGTCCAGGAGAACCGAAAACACCGAAGAGGGTGACTTGGAGTCGCTATGGAGCGCCAGGAAAGAGGCCAACATCGGGGAGAAAGGCCTCGATGGGATGTACGGGCACATCGACAGGATCGCAAAGGGTGACAGAGGCTCCCTCCTAAACAGGTTCTCGGACCGTTTCGGCTCCGAGCTGGACCGGGAAATCATCGTCATGAGGAAGGAGCAACAGCAAGTCGTCAGGGACATAGCACCCAAGGTCGAGCTCATTCAGAAGCCAAAGGACACCGATCACCTGACATTGGAGGAGTTCATCGACTCGATGGAGGAGGAGGACTTCGTCGAGAAGGTGGCCGAAGCCACGGGGATCAGCGTGGAAATGCTATCGTCGTTCGAGGAATGGGAGTTGGTGGAGTTCTTCGAAACTGCGGACGTTGACGACAGCGGCACCATGGAGTTCGCGGAGTTCGCGGAGGCCATCACTAGGCTGAAGCAGGCCAACGACGACTTTGCTAGGCTATTCACCATCGTGGACAACCTATTGGGCAACCAGAGCTCGGAATTCATCGAGTCATTCACCAAGTCCGAGGCCTATGAGCTGTACAAGAAGGTCGGGACTGACCCACATCACGCCCCAGAGGCAGAGAGGAAGGAGTTCTTCTCGCTCATCAACGAGGTACTAGGGGACCTTCCCGCCTCGGAAATCGAGCAATTCACCCAATCACCGGACTTTGAACACTACAAGATTATGGGCGAGGCACTCCAGTGAGGGATACAGATGGGGCTACTTGAGAAGGCAGAATCCGGAAATGAGCCGGAGAAGAAGAGCAGGAAGAAGGCCGAGAAGAAACCCCCTGCAAAGGTCGAACCCACCCCGCAGAAGAAGAAGGAGGCCCCAAAGAGGGAATCTAGGTTCTCCCGCCGAAAGGACAGGGAGAAGAAGGCCAAGGAGCCCAAGCCAGTGGCAGACCTCCCCTCGTTTCCCGATGGGTTCGAGCAACCAACAAGTGGTCAGATGGCCTTCAGGAGGCTCGTCGACATCCTCGTCGGATATGGATGGATGTTCCCTGTCGTTGGAATATTCGCTTGGGGGTCCGACTTCGACGCAACGTACTTCATCATCGGTGGCATGGTGTTGTACATCGGCAACGTGGGGTTCCTCCCCTCGAGGTTCAACAGGACCATCGGCAACATCGTCTCCAGGACCAAGTTCGTCACATCAGGCGGGAATAACGCGTCTTGGGCCTACACCTTCCTGAAGGGTTTGAACTTCCCATTCGCCCTCATTGGCCTCGTGACCGCTCTTACGATGCTGTCAGACCTATCATCCCCACTCGGTGAGACGACCGGCTCTGCTATCTTCAGGGTCATAGGGCTGCTACTGCTTCTGCCTTTGGCCCTTGACTGGCTCCTGACCAGGTTCTCCATGGCTAAGAGGGGCCTTTGGGAGCGAATCTTCGGTGGCGTCTGGCTAGTCAGGTCCACAAAGACCGGTAGCACCAAGGGCTGGTTGAAGAGGCTTGACCAGTTGAGTGACTACGCTGAGAAGAGAGGCCTATTGTCAGAGAAGGAAGAGGACACGGCCAACCTAGATTGAGGCTCACTCCTCCTCCTTTTTCATCATGGCAAGTTCGCGCATGTCCTCTCGAACTGCACCATCCTCTATGCCTTCTATGTCGGCCTCATCAACGATCTCTACGCCGAGAAGTGTCTCTATAACGTCCTCCATCGTCACGAGGCCAATGATGGTGCCGAACTCCTCCTCTACGGTCAGGATCTGAACCCTGTTCTCGAGCATCACCCTCATGGCTGCGTCTATCGATTGTCCGGAGAGGACGCTCGTAATCGGCCTCATTATGTCGCTCATCGTCGGATCGAACTCGTCGGCCGCTGCCCGGCGGAGGATGTCGGACCTCAGGACCATGCCCACGACTGAGTCATCGTCGAAGACGGGCATCCTGCCATGGACCATTACTGGGATCCTCTTGATGATCGAGCCAACTGTCTCGTGTGCCTCCACCGAGGTCATGACGGTCCTAGGGGTCATAATGGCCCCCACGGTCATTTCCTTCAGCATCATGAGATTCTGTATGACGCTCTCCTCCCTCTCGTCGATTACATCGGTCTCTTCGGCTATGTCCGCAATGACGGATATCTCGTCGCGAGTCATGGACTCCTCCTTCACCGAGGGCAGCAGCTTCCTCGTCTTCTCAATGGGCCAGACGATGGGGGCCAAGAGGAAGGTCATCGAGTGAAGGACTGCGCCTGAGCTGAGGGTCAAGCGCCTCCAGTACAGCGTACCGATCGTTTTCGGGAGGATCTCGGAAAGGAGGAGCACCAGCAAGGTCAGTATGGTTGAAGCCACTGCCAGCGCATACTCCCCTGGGTACGCCTTCTCGACTTGAGACCCAACGCCAAGTGCACCAACGGTGTGGGCTATGGTGTTGAGAGTCAGGATTGCGGTCAAGGGTCGTTCTGGGTCATCCTTGAAGGAGAGCCATCTGCGAGCCGTGACAGGCATCCTCGTTTGAAGGGCAAGTATGTGTCCCCTGGTGGTGCTGAGCAAGACAGCCTCTAGGATCGAACAGAGAAAGGAGACCCCAAGGGCGACGCTCCCGTAGAGCAGAATTGCTGCCTCAGGAGTCACTTCAGAAGATCCTCCAATGGTTATTTTGGACTATGGTAGAGTGCATATTGGTGCGTTTCTCCGGCTTGCCCAGACTGCCCATCCCCTAAATATGTGGCTGTTCACGGCGCCTACTATGCCAACAGGGCCAGAGGAGTATGTTTCCATCTTCATGGCATGGCCATATGCCAACGGGCCCCTCCACCTTGGCCATGTAGCAGGAAATTGCCTACCCGCAGATATTCAGTACAAGTACGAGAGAATGAGGGGGAGGAGGGTACTGATGCTGAGTGGCTCAGATGAGCATGGCACCCCGATAACCGTAACTGCGGACGAAACAGGCAAGTCACCACAAGCGGTTGTAGATGAGAACCATGATGCCATCTTCGCCTCCCTTGTCGAACTGGGATGCTCATGGGGCCAGACACTGGACAGGAGAGGGGTGGAATTCGGAGGTGCTCTGTACGGACGGACCTCAGACCCACGCCATCACGAGCTGGTCCAAGATATCCTCTTGGAACTCCATGAGAATGGATTCTTGATACAAGAGACCATGGAGCAGTTCTGCTCAGTCGCGGATGATGGTGGGATCAAGTTCCTACCAGACAGGTATGTCCAGGGCGTCTGCCCGGCTTGCTCAGCTGAAGGTGCAAGGGGGGACCAATGCGATGCATGCGGCGCCACATATGAGGCCAATGAGCTGAAGGATCCCGTCTCGAAACTAAATCCTGAGATACCCGTGGAGATCAGGGAGACGGACCATCTCTTCTTCAGGTTGGACCTTCTGCAGAATGATCTTGAGACTCATGCTGCGAGCAGGAAATCCACCTGGAAGCCGAATGTCCGGGCAATGACGCAGAACTGGCTCAACATGGGGCTGCGCCCCAGGGCAGTCACCCGGGACATAGAGTGGGGGGTCAAGATACCCCTGGACGACGAGGTGTGGGGCGAAAAGAGGGTCTACGTCTGGTTCGATGCAGTCCAAGGATACCTCACGTGCGCCAGAATCTGGTCGGAGCGGATAGCGGAGGAATCGGGTTCTGAGAGCGACATATGGAGGCGTTGGTGGATGGACAGTGGAAACCTCCGTCACATCTACTTCATGGGGAAGGACAACATCCCATTCCACACGATCATCTGGCCGGGAATCCTGATGGCCCTGAATCGAGCAAGGGAGGACCACGAACGTCTCCATCTCGAGGACAATGTCGCCTCAAACGAGTACCTCATGCTATCTGGGGACCAATTCTCAACGAGTAGGAAGCACGCTGTCTGGCTACCGACTTTCTTGGAGAGGTATGACCCAGACACCATCAGGTACCACTTGACGGTGAACATGCCGGAGCTCCATGACACGGACTTCACGTGGAGGGAATATGTTGACAAGGTCAACAACGAACTCATCGGAACATACGCCAACTACGTAAACAGGGTCCTCACGCTGGTTGCACGGGCCTCCGATGCCGGTTCCAACCCTCTCCAGGGCCTACCAGGCCTCGAGGGATACCCAGAGTTCAGGGCCTTCATCGAGGGGAAAATATCAGGCTCAATGGAGTCGATGGAGAGGCAGCGCTTCAAGGAGGCTCTGAGGAAGATCATGGACATCGCCCAAGAGGGAAACGGCTTCCTTCAGAGGGCCGAACCATGGAAGTACCTCAAATCCGATGACCCATCTGACAGAGAGAAGGCCCTCAAACCCCTATCAGCCGCGTGGCATAGTCTCAGGGTGCTCGCGATACTCACCCATCCATTCATGCCATTCCAGTCCCAGAGGCTATGGGGGATGATCGGAGAACCCGGTGAGTCGAGCGAGGAAACTTGGGATGAGGCCCTGAGGGCAGATAACCGACCAGGTGAACTGCCTAGCGTGGCCCCCCTGTTCACAAGGCTTGACCTAGACGAGATACTCTCGAGGGAAATCGAATCAGACAAGGTCAAGAGCGATGCCGGGCCCGTGGAAGGCGTGGCGTACATCGACTTCAACACATTCGCCTCCGTGGATCTGAGGATAGGCATCGTCGAATCGGTCGAGGACCATCCCAATGCCGACCGCCTCTATGTCGTGAAGATCAACGAGGGGGGCGAACGGGAAAGAACCGTCTGCGCTGGGTTGAAGGACTACTATTCCAAGGATGAACTTACAGGCAGCTTAGTTGTATTCGTCGCTAATCTTGAGCCGCGCAAACTCAGGGGCGTAATGTCGGAGGGCATGTTGTTGGCCGCTGATGATGGGAGTGGTTCGGTGCGACTAATCAGGCCCGATGGGGAGATCAAACCCGGGTCGAATGTAAGGTAGGCTGCCACTAAGTAAGAAAAAATCATCCCTGCAGCATTTCTTCCCACCAGTCTGCTTGTGCTCCATTACGGCCCCCGGCCTCGTTGGTCTCCCCATCCAATCGATCCGACTCGGCTGGCTGATGGTGAGTATCAGAGACATCCGACTTTGTGATGATGCCCTTTATGGCTTTCTTCAACACAATGTAGGGTACCGCCACCACCAGTGGCATGAGACCTAAGGCCAACAGGAGGACGAAGGTGGTCGGCCCTCTTCCATGGATCTCCATGGACAATTTCACACTGTTCACAATCCGGTCATTAAGGCTACCACTGATACCTAATTTGAATCTGGCTTCCTCCACAATTTCCTCTATCGAAGCTGCACCCGAGGTGGTAAGGCAGTCCCCGATTATGCCCGAGGTGAACTGATTCCCCCCCTTTTCCACGACCCATTCGACAAAGACGTAGTCGTAATCTCTGGAATCCAGTAGTTGCGTCAGGTTGAACTCGAGTGACGTGCGGACCTCATTTTCCTCTGATAGGTCAGGTAGATCTACGCCTTCGACGGCTCCAAGAATCGTCTCCCAGGAGGATTCTGTGAAATTGTAGCCATGGACCAGCACACCGACTTGCCATGTGCCAGTGGGTCGGATATTCCCTTGGTACCCTGATACGACCGTATATTCAAGTGAATCTTCGGGGCATGTTAGAAAATCCCAGTCCCCCGATCCAATATTGTCTATATCGGCTCCAAGGTGTGAAATGTCGTAATCATCGCGTATCATTAGTGCCTGATCGAGCTCGCTTGATTGGAGGAAGGTCTGCCAAGCGACTTTCACACTTGGCTCACAGGTGGTCACCCATTGCTCACCCCCGTATATTCCCATATAGTACCCTGCAGATCCGTATATCGGATCTGAACTGCAGAAGTACATGGTGTCGGACAGGGGTACATCCTGAATCAGTCCTCCGAAGTCATGATCACAGAAGACGGCGTTTGGCACATAGAAATCATGGTACCCTCGGTTCCAGTGATCCCAGCAATCAACCCCTCCAGTGGAGAATGAACTCTGCCAATCCATCCTCCACCATGAGCCGAGTTCGTGGATGGATGATTGTATGATCGTGGGGCATTCCTCCGAGCAGGGTGTATCATCATCTCCGTATTGCATCACCTTCGCCGATATGTCGATGCTGTGAAATCCAGGAGCCATCTGAGCAACGCCATTTTCTATGCTAATCGTCCAGTTCAGATCCCGGATCTCATGGGGACCCAGGTTGTATTCGTGTTGACCCCCATTGTTGATCACCCAGCTGCCTGAGTTGCAGGTGTCCCACCACCACCAAGGGCCCAGCCACCCCTGTTCATATTGGACGGGTCGACATATACCGTAATTCCAGTCATAAACACTCACTGGGGTGGGTGCGGCAATGCTCACGGTTATGTTGTACTCATTCAGGTTATCAATCCAACATCTCAGGTCAACTGTAAGATCACCAGACGGCATGTCAGGTCTGTATTCCCTGAGATCTTGCTCAAATTGTTCGCATTCGAATCCAAGCCCCGGCACCGCATGACTTGTATTGTCCTCCCCCCCTTCGCCCTCAGAGTCATCTACCGTTTGGGAAGCAGAGACGCCATGTGAGAGGAATGAAAAAAATATAGCAAGAACGAAAATGACTCTAACCTTGTTCATAGGATTGCGATAGTGTTGCGTTTCACTCACGTTGTGCTTGCTTGTAAGTTTCGGTAATAAATTTCATGCCGGCGGTTAAATCGGATCAGCCCATAATCGGTTTTTCGATCCGTGCCCGGTTCGGCATATGTAACCACTCTGCTTGCACTCACGCAGTTTACCGGGGGTTCTCGACGAGTTGGTCTATGTACTCAATGACGTTCTTCAAGAGGGAATCGTCTATATCCTTGTATGACGATCCAAATTTTCGTTTCACGCAGGTGGCAACGTGTGCAAATGGATTTCTTCCCCTCGGATGGTTTTTTGAGATTGGAAGCCTTCCCTCTAGATCACGACCCGCATCCTGCATGTAGCCTAGTAGGAGTTTTGCGTTTTCCGGTGTCATAGAGGATACCTCTGTTGGTGGAATATGATAATTTCCATAATCCTCGTTTTATGACACGTTTTGTCCTATGGGTCGAAGAACTCCCACTGAACCTCGGAAACCTCCTGTTCATTAGAACAAGACGCATATGCATCGAGAGGTTGCTGGTTCAGTGACATGAATGAGTCTCCGAAGGGGAATGGGGCCAGTAGTCCGAGTGCCTCTTCTTTGAGTCCAACAATGTAGAGCGATGCAGATAGCGCCTCCGCCGTGCACAACCTCCCTCGCTTGCCCCAACTAACGGGATTACCTGCGAGTAGAATCGGGAGGATGCGGGACTCCAGTCGGGTTGTCCTCTTGATCATCCTGATCGATTCCTCGATCTTCTTCCACGAGCAGTCCAGCGCGACTATGGATCCCCCCTCTATCAAACCAAGGTCTGATGGAGAGAGTATCCTGTCGGTGAGTGGGTCGAGGAGGATTCCCCTCTTCGGGGCCATGGAAATCCGGCTTTTGCACTTGATCAGCCCAGCCCTTTCCAATTTCTTTGCTGTGCATTTTTTTGGGTCATCCTGGTCTAGGTGTATGGCCTCGATCCTCAGTCCTCGGGATCTATCCATTGGATGAATCCCTCATCATCTCATCGAACATGTCGGCGATAGTGACCGTTCGCCCACTTCCCTTGCGGACGGGTGTGGCGTTGTCGGTGTCTGACTCAACCATGATCTCTATCTTGAGCTCTCTCTCTAGCCTTTTGGCCACGCTGTCCGGTGGGACGCTACCGCCCTCATACCTCTGGAGGTCTTGTACTCGCATGTTCAATCGACGCCCCAGGTCTTGGACCGAGATTCCAAGTGTCTCCCTTGCTTTCCTTATCCTTAGGTGGAAATCTCTCGCAACCTCGAGCTTGGGCCTATTGTCGTTTTTTCTCGTACTCCTGTGACCGAGAGTGGGCTTGCCTGGCGTGCCCACAGTCTTGTTGGGTAAGCTTACGCCTCGTTTCTCGCTGCACGTCGCGCAAGCAGCGACTCTGGCACCTGAGACGAATATCGTGAACACTGAGGTTTTGGCCTTCCCACACAATTCGCACACGCCCATGGTGCAGGGAACGGGCCATCCATCATCAATGCCACCCAGCCGAAGCCTTCCTAACTGCCCTTACACACCACCCTCCATGGCCAGCCGCGCGAGGAGGGAGGAACACTCCAATGAAACTCACGCCGAGGACCCACACAAACCAGGAGATATCGACCTACTGAGGGAGGATTTTGAGAGACTGGCGGATCGGACTCAGACACTGCTAACGGAGAAACTACTGTTGGAGAATGAGGTGACTCAGCTCTCCAAGAGAGCGAGTAGGCTGGAGGAGGACCTCAGGCATCTGAAGTCACCCCCCTTGGTCGTGGGGAGCGTTCAGGACATCGTCGATGACAGGGCCATAGTGAAGAGCTCGAATGGCACTGTATTCCTCGTGACCTACAATCCAAGGTTGGATTCGAGTACACTCGTTCCTGGTGCTAGAGTCACTTTGAACCAAGACACACTTTCCATCATCGAGGTACTGAACGATGGATGGGATCCACTCGTGGCGGCATCCGAGATCATAGAGAGGCCCAATGTTGAATTCAACATGCTGGGTGGTCTGGACAAGCAGATATCCTCCCTGAAGGAGGCAGCAGAGCTACCACTGACAAACCCCGAGGCATTCGAGAAATTCGGGATTGATCCCCCGAGAGGTGTATTGCTCTCAGGGCCCCCAGGGAACGGGAAGACGATGCTAGCGAAGGCACTCGCGAATTCAACCAAGGCAACGTTCCTAGGAATCGTAGGGTCTGAACTCGCCCAGAAGTACATAGGAGAGGGAGGCAGGCTCGTGAGAGAGCTTTTCGACATGGCACGAGAAAGATCCCCTTCAATCATCTTCATCGATGAGATCGACGCCATTGGCAGTAAAAGGCTTGACTCGACGACCTCAGGAGATAGAGAGGTACATCGAACTCTGATGCAATTGCTCTCCGAGATGGATGGCTTCTCTTCCAGCGAGGGCATTAGTGTCATAGCCGCCACCAACAGGATGGAATTGCTAGACAAGGCATTACTGAGACCCGGCAGGTTTGATAGGATCATATCGATATCTTCGCCCGACAAAGAGGGCGTAAAGGACATAATTGGTATCCATACGGCAAATGTTCCACTGGCTAAGGACGTTGATCTGGATAAGATCGCAAAGGGCTGTGAGGGTTTCAGTGGAGCCGAGATAAAAGCAGTCGTCACCGAAGCTGCCATGTCTGCGATATCTTCTGGCGGTAAGCAAGTATCCAGGTCAGATTTCGAGGAAGGTGTCGCAAGGATACTCAAGGAAAGAACCTCGGCGACGAAGAGCAACCCCGATGCCCTGTACCAATGAGGCTTAACGATGACTCTCCTAGAAGCAGTTCCAAACATAAGTGAGGGCCGAGATCCCAGCGTGATTCAGGCCGCCAGGGAGGCTATCGAATCCGGAGGGGCTACGCTTCTTGGCATAGAGCCAGACTCTGATTACAATCGGACGGTCCTAACCTATGTGGGGTCACATGATGAAGTTGTGCGATCAAGCGTACAACTCATTCGCGTGACATCCGAGCACATTGACATGAGGCATCATGAGGGAAACCACCCAAGAATGGGCGCAGTAGATGTGATGCCTTTCGTTCCCCTTGGGGAAACCAAAACGGAAGAAGCCCAAAAGGCCGTAGATGATGTGTATCAACAACTCGAAACAACCCATCTGATGTTCATGTACGGGAAATCAGCAAAGATGCCTTCCAGGTCAAGGCTGCCCAGCCTTAGAAAGGGAGGGTATGAAGGTCTGAAAGAGCGATTCCTAGGTGGGGCATGGAGCAACGAGGAGACGAGGCATCCTGACAACTGGAACGGGGAGTGGACAGACACCAATGAGAAATTCGGGGCCATGGCGATAGGAGTAAGACCGGTGCTCATTGCCTACAACGTGAACGTTAGAGAGGAAGTTCCAACGGCCTCCTCGGTCGCTGCTAAGGTCATTAGGTCATCTGGATTTCCAATCAAAGCCGAGTCTGGGTCAAAATTGAGAGTCAGGGGCCTGTTGCAATCTGTTCAGGGAATGGGGGTGCCCTTGGAATCACATGGCATATCCCAAGTATCGATGAACCTCTCAGATCCGAATCTGACGAGCATCCACCTCGCTTACGAGACCATCAGGTCGATCATCGAGCCCATGGGTGTCGAGGTGTGCGGGAGCGAGATCGTGGGACTGGTTCCACTTGACTCCGTCTTGGAAGCAGGTAGGTGGTATCATGGATCAGATGGAGATCACGAGACCCTTGTAAAGAAGGCCGTGGAAGGATTGGGGCTCGATAGCCTTGGTGAATTTGACCCGAACACCAGAATCATAGAGTGGGCCCTCCGGGGAGCGAAGGAGGAGTGACCATGGATATACAGAATATGATGAAGTCAATATCCGAAGGAACGCCCACCCCCGGCGGTGGGGCAGTGGGGTGGATAGCACTGGGACAAGGCACAGCCCTTCTCCGAATGGTCTCCAACCTTACCCTGAAGTCGAAAAAATGGGCTGTTGGCCACGAACAATCGAGGGCCATCTTGGAAGCCACCGCAGAATTCGATTCTCGTGCAACGGATGGTTTCCATGCTGATTGTCATGCATATGAATCGGTGGTCAAAGCCTACAAGCTTCCGGAAGAAAACCATGATAGGCAGAGGGCCATAGAAACCGCGTCGCTCCTCGCAGCAGAGGTTCCCTTGGACTTGATGGAGGCGACGCTCGAGATTAGCCTGTTGAGCATGGGGCTGTTTGGCCTACACAACAAGAACGCCCATAGCGATCTCATATCCTGTGGTCTTTTGTTGAAGACAGCAGCCATCATCGGCTCCAAGAATGTCGAAGCCAACATTCCCTACCTATCTGGTGAGGACCTCATTGTAGTAAACGCCAGGCACGATGAAGTAAGAAAAAATCTGTTGAATGTTATCCCAACCATCACGGAGGGAGGAAATCTATGATCACTGACACGGACTCATTCAGAATAGAGATAGCGATGGGCATACCAGAGGACCTCCCTCCGAAGAGAGCCCTCGACCCAAGCGTGGACCACGCACCATCTCGCCCGCTATCTCTGGATCCGGCGTCATATAAACTAGCAATCGAGAATGCACTGCGATACTTCCCCGAGGAGTGGCATTCTGAACTGTCAATGGAATTTGCTGAGGAATTAGACGCATTTGGCCACATATACATGCATAGGTTCAGGCCTAGATACCCCATGTCGGCAAGGCCAATAGACGAATATCCATGCAATACTAAGGAAGCAGCCGCAATCATGCTGATGATTCAGAACAACCTTGATCCGGAGGTCGCACAATACCCGCACGAGCTCATAACCTACGGAGGGAATGGCTCAGTCTTCCAGAATTGGGGTCAATACCTCCTGACCATGAAGCTACTCAGCAACATGACCGAGGATCAGACCCTCGTCATGTATTCAGGCCATCCACTGGGACTATTCCCCTCTAACCCGGGATCTCCGAGGGTCATCGTCACAAATGGCATGATGATACCAAACCACTCTACACAGGATGACTACGAGTACCACAATGCGATAGGTGTCACCCAATATGGTCAGATGACCGCTGGATCGTACATGTATATAGGTCCACAGGGAATCGTTCATGGAACAACGATAACGCTGATGAATGCAGCTCGTATGTACTTGGGCAAGTCCCCAGAAGACAATCTCGGTGGCGTATTGTTCGTGACATCTGGATTGGGCGGCATGTCGGGGGCCCAGGCAAAGGCTGCGGTGATCACGGGTGCAGTGGGAATCATCGCAGACACAAGCAGACATGCCGTTGAGAAGAGATACAACCAGGGCTGGCTGACCGAGATGAGTGACGATGTAGCATTCGTGGTCGACCGAGCAAAGAGGGCCGTCGCAGACCGCGAAGCGGTGTCGATAGGATTCGTGGGCAACATCGTGGACCTGCTGGAATCGCTTGAGAACGCGAACGTCGTCCCTGACCTGTGTAGCGATCAGACGAGCCTACACAATCCATGGTTAGGCGGATACACCCCACGGGGGCTATCCTATGATGAAGCCGAGGAAATGATCTCCTCGGACCCAGATCAATTTAGGTCTCTTGTCAGGGGGACCTTGGTCGAGCACGGTGCGGTGATAAAGCGCCTGTCGCAAAGGGGTATGAGGTTCTGGGACTATGGAAATGCATTCCTCCTCGAAGCCTCAAGGGCTGGTGCAGATGTTGGTGTGGACGGGAACTTCCTGTACCCCTCCTACGTGGAGGACATCATGGGACCAATATGTTTCGATTATGGCTTCGGGCCCTACAGGTGGGTTTGCTCATCCGGCAATGAGGCCGACCTGAGGGCCACAGACCAGATAGCGATGGAAGTGCTAAATGAACAGCTCCAAGATGCCCCTTCCCAGATTAGGGGACAGATACTGGACAACATTAGATGGATCTCAGAGGCCGAACAGCACCAACTGGTCGTCGGCAGCAAGGCTAGGATTTTGTATGCAGATGGCGAGGGAAGGAGACTTATGGCCCAGAGGTTCAACGAGGCGGTATCCAGCGGGCGAATCACAGCGCCAGTCATCCTAGGAAGGGATCATCACGACGTCTCTGGGACAGATAGCCCATATCGCGAGACATCCAACATAAGAGATGGATCGAGATTCACTGCGGACATGGCGGTTCAGAATTTCGTCGGGGACGCCGTTAGGGGAGCCACATGGGTAAGCCTACACAATGGCGGTGGCGTAGGATGGGGAGAAGTCATGAATGGCGGATTCGGAATGGTACTAGATGGCACAGAACATGCTGCTTTACGCGCTGACTCCATGCTCCAATGGGACGTTGACAATGGAGTTGCCCGAAGGGCATGGGCTAGGAACGAAGGCGCGATATGGGCAATTGATAGGGCCCAGACCAACGACCCCAGGCTGAAGGTGACGAGACCAACCACCGTTAATCCAGACATCCTCGACTCGCTAATGGAGGGACGAAAATAATGGAGATTACATTGAACGGCGACACCATGACGATCGAAGAGATCATGCGAATAGGATCTGAAGGGGTCAAGATTCGCCTCTCAGATGACTCGATAGATAGAATGAGGGGGTCCAGGGATCATGTTGAGCGAATTCTCGAAACTGGGACAACTGTGTACGGGATTAACACTGGTTTCGGGAGCCTCTCCAACGTGACTATACAACCCCTGGAATTGAAGCAGCTGCAACGGAACTTAGTGCTCAGTCACGCATGCGGAATAGGGCCTGGCATGAGTCCAGAGTCCGTCATGAGGATGATGGCCATCCGTGCGAACTCCCTTGCCAAAGGCGCATCCGGAATCAGGGTAGAGGTAGTCCAGACACTACTAGATCTGATCAATCATGGACACGCACCAGTCGTACCCTCCATAGGCTCCCTCGGCGCATCCGGGGACCTTGCACCACTGGCGCACATGGCCATGTCCCTGATCGGGGAGGGAAGATTCCAATCAAGGATCGGTGGCCAATGGGCTGACTCTGAGACTGAGGCGGTTTTCTCTGACATCGGACGTGAACCAGTAGTTCTTGAGGCAAAGGAAGGACTATCGCTCATAAACGGCACCTCACAAATGTGTTCTTACCTTGCTGAGGCCTCTTCCTTGGCCACGAAGTTGTGCGACGCGGCTGATGCGGCATGTGCTATGAGCGTGGAGGCAATTGCTGGTTCGCACACGCCTTTTGACCCTAGGATACATGAAATTAGGCATCAGGTAGGCCAGGGCAGGAGCGCGTCTAGGATAATGGGACACCTAAAGTCCTCTGAAATCAAGGAGTCTCACGCCGATTGCGAAAGGGTACAAGATGCGTATAGCTTCAGGTGTGCTCCACAAGTTCATGGTGCCGTGCTAGATGTGCTTGATCACGTGACTAATGTCGTAATTTCAGACGCAAACAGTGCGACCGACAACCCGCTGATAGTGCCGGATGGAGAGGGTGGCTATGACGTCCTGAGTGGTGGCAATTTTCATGGCGAGCCATTGGCCCTGTCCGCGGACTCCCTTGCCTCCGCCCTACATGAATTGTGCTCAATATCCGAACGCAGGTCCAACCAGGTGCTCACACCCCATTGGAGCGGTCTTCCCCCTTTCCTTGCAAGAAATGGGGGACTCGAGAGCGGCCTCATGATCCTACAGTATGTTTCTGCCTCTGCCATTGCCAGGATAAGGCTACTCGCCAGTCCCGCAGCACTAACAAACATCCCAGTCTCCGCTGAGAAGGAAGATCACGTTTCAATGGGGTCCACAGCCTCCGAGCGACTTATTGAAATCTGTAACCTAGCGGCCTGCGTCTTGGCCAATGAGATGATCATCGCATCTGCAGCCTTGGATTTCAGGGAGGAGAACCCCGGTGTCGGTGTAGTTAGGTTGCACGAATGGGTCAGAGCTGTCTCCGAACCTATTGTGTGTGATAGGTCCCTCTCCGATGACACCATGGCCCTCGCAGATAAGATTCTCAAAGAGGGCGTTTGAATTGAGTCAGACCAGACGGCATCTTGAATACCATCCTGGGACTAATCCCCCATCCTTCACGGCGGTGGTGGAGGAGGTCACGGATGAAGGAGGAGTGATCCTCTCCGAGTCTTGGTGCTATCCCAGGGGAGGAGGCCAACCGGGGGACACTGGCGTCTTCATTATCGACGGCAAGTCATTTCCTTTTGGCGAGGTGACAGCAACACAGTCCATCAATCACCCACTGCTAGAATCTGGATTAGCGAATGGTGACGAGGTCACTTGCGTCATAGACCGAGATAGGAGAGATAGCCTAGCAAAGATGCATAGCGCTGCCCACATTGTGTCAGCCGTAGCGAATGAGAGATGGGGCGCAATTACGGTTGGCAACCAATTGAACACGGAATCCTCTAGGATGGATCTTAAGTTTGAGAACCGCGAATTGTTTGACAAGGACCAATTGACTGAGGACGCTAACTACTGGGTCGATGAGGATGTGGGGATCAATGTGCACCAATGGGGACGCGATCAGATAATGACAGACGATAGAGTGCGAAACAAGAGGTTCGTAGAGCGAATCATAGACAGGGTCGGTGGTGATGACCCACAGCTTAGGATGGTTGAGGTTGAAGGAATAGACCTATGTCCATGTGCTGGTACTCATCTATCGTCAACAGGAGATATCGGTGTCATAGTAATTGACAAAGTGCAGAACAAAGGGAAGGGGACTTTTAGGGTAAACTTCTCATTGAATGATTGAGTAATAATGATAGTATGAATCCTATTGGTGGGCTCGGCAGGAATTGAACCTGCGATCTTCGCCATGTCAAGGCGACGTCATAACCCCTAGACCACGAGCCCTCTAAGCCCTGCCAGACACCTGTCACACATGAAACATTCTGATGTTCAAGTTTTGAATCATCCAACAATCTTCGATAGTTTTCCGTTGCAACCGGTGTTGGGACATATAGCTGACATTCTCTTCCTGCCATTCTCCATGACGACAATCTTGTGATCACCCGGTGTCACGGTCGTCTTGCAGCGCATACAGAATGCTGTGAGTTTCACAACTACCCTAGTATTGATGCATTATTTGATTTTCACGTCGAACAGGGGGTAAATTGCGAAAAAAGAGTGGAAATATGAAAATCGATGCACTGCGCCCAACAATAAAGATAAGCTCGTCATTTAAGGGCTGATAATGTGCATTATCGGCCCCCATTTCATCCTGTCATGTACTTTCATTCACTATGATTGGATCAGAGATTAGAATAATCATCATTGATATATTAAAATCGTTAGAATGATATCTATGAATATATTTTTATCATTTTTATTCTATTGAAGTTAATTTATCATACGAAGGTTGTTCATTGACCCAAAGGAAGATACCCAAGATTCAATATTCTCCGATGGCAGAACTAGGATTGAACAATTCCTGCCGATTTCTATGGTCCCATTGTGTTTCTCAACATCCTGTGAAAGCGTAGTGCCTGGGTTCCTAGTCACTGAAACTAATGCTGACAGGGGGTTCAGTCCCATCCTATGAACGGCTAGGCTACCGACAAACGGCATGGATAGCGAAGGACAGTTGGGGTTGTAGTCAGATGCCATTGCAAATGCTATATCATTCTCTTCGCATTCTTTCAACGGAAGGTCCAGTGTATTACCTAGAACATATTGAGTACCAGGTAGGAAAGTTTGCATTGTTCCATTCTCATTAGCATATTCTCTATCAGACATAGATGATTTTGCAACATGATCTGCAGATACTGCTCCTAGGTCCGTGGCCAACCTCAATCCACCCGCATCTTGGAATTCATCAACATGTAATCTGACCTCAAGGCCTCTGTCAGACGAAGCCTCACAGATTTGAATTGTCTCTTCTTTGGTGAACCAACCGGGCTCGCAAAATACATCCACATACTCTGCCAATTTCGACTCGCACACCAATGGTAGTTGTTCTTCAACTAATTCCTCGAGGTACTCCCCACGACTAACGCCGGGTGGGATATCATGTGCACCTAGCCAAGTTCTATCGATTGATATTGGTGCATGGCTGATCCCCATCACCTCTAATGCCTGGATTTCATTTGACACATCTAGACCATATCCAGATTTGCATTCTATTCTAGCTGTACCAAGAGCTTTGGCAGACCTTAGTCGATGGACAAATAGATCGGATAACTCACCCCTCGTTGCCCTCCTAGTTTGAGATACTGTTTTTCTTATACCACCCCCCAGATTGGAGATTTCAGAATAATCAAGCCCCTTGGATCTCAAAGTGATCTCATTACTTCTATCCCCTGCCCAAACCATGTGCGCATGAGAGTCGACGAATGCAGGGATGATCGCCTTTTCCTGAGCGTCGACCATCTGAGTGTATCCTGATCCTTCCCACTCACTGGTCAGTGTTCCTTGAGACTCTATCTGAGATACCTTGCCATCCAGAAATAGTATTTCCGTACCAGCATCCATCAAAAGCATATCCCGATCAGACATTTCAGCCCCCCTGAGCGGAACACCTAATTTACCACAATTCAAGGTTGCAACCTCTCCAGTATTATGTACCAGAATGTGACCTTCCATGTGACGTGGGAAAAGCATGAACATATCGTTTTGACCCGTAATTTCTAATTCAAGGGTCAATCCCTTGGAATCATGGGGGTTATCCTCGGCATAGAGAGCACTGCTCACACGTTCTCTTTTGGTGCGGTATCTTCCGATGGAAAAGATGTGTTAGCATCACACTCCTCACTCTACAGGCCCGAGGAAGGCGGCATTCATCCACGTGAGGCGGCGGACCACCACGTCGAGTCATCGAGGACTCTCCTCGAACGGGCCATATTAGACTGGAACGTGGTGAAATCCGATATTGACGCTGTGGCGTTTAGCCAAGGACCGGGCCTGGGCCCCTGCCTGAGGGTTGGCGGATCTGTGGCGAGGTCGATATCTATGGCGTTGAACATTCCCCTTATTGGGGTTAACCACTGTGTAGCACACATAGAAATTGGAAGAAGAATGACCGGGTGCATTGATCCTGTACTCCTGTATGTGAGCGGCGGGAATACACAAGTAATCGCACGTGCATCTGGTAGATACAGAGTATTAGGTGAGACACTAGACATAGGGATAGGCAACATGTTGGATAAGTTCGGTAGGGCTATTGGGATACCTTTTCCTGGTGGCCCAGAAATCGAAAGGAAAGCCCAATCATACATCCAAAACTACGGTTCTGACCACATTCTGGACCTTCCTTATGCTGTTCATGGCACTGATATGGCATTCAGTGGAATACTAGGTGCAGCTATAGCGCACGCAAAGAAAGGTGAAGACTACGGTCTTGTGTGTCATTCCTTGCAGGAAATCTCCTTTGCGAGTTGTGTGGAGGTTGGGGAAAGAGCAATGGCCCTCACAGGTAAGAAGGAGATCTTACTCGGGGGTGGAGTTGCTTGCAACAAGAGAATCCGGACGATGACCCAAACGATGGCTTCGGAAAGGGGTGGATCGGCATACTGGCCTGATTGGCGTCTATGCATCGATAACGGAACCATGATTGCCGAACTTGGTCGGAGAATGCTCGATTCTGGAATAAACACAAGGTTGTCGGACAGTGGAATAGATCCCTCACTAAGAACGGATATGACACCAATTTTATGGTCATAGTCTCCCATATCCTTATTCGACGCCCTTTTTTCGCGAGGTTAGGTTGGTTAGATAGTGCAGAGGAGAAGGAAGCCCAAAGCAGCACCTGCGAATGTGTTTGCAGGCGGTCAGAAACCAAAGAAACCTAAGAAAACGAATCCCATCCAAACTACACCGGCCCCCCCGATGCCAGTTAAACAACCACCACAAGTGGAAAAAATGCCAGAAAAGGTGGAGGTCAAACCCCCTGAAGAAATAATTCCGGAAATTACAACGACTCAGGAAGAAGAGAATTTAGAAGTTGTTGAATCACAAATCCTTGGAACACCAAGAAGGAAAACTCAGGGCTTAAAGAAAGAAGACGAAAAAATTATTTCAGAGGAAAAAGAGGATGTAAGTGCCATAGACATGGAAGTCCAAGAGGCACTTGACAGGGCAAAAAAGCGATCAGAAGAAGCAAAATTGACCCCAAAGAGGGCGATTTCTTCTCCCCCTCCGAGACAAAAGAAAAAGAAAACATCGAGCCGAGGCAAAAACAAAACATATCAGCCCGCTGCAAGGGAAAGACGGTTGAATAGGGCAAGACACATGGAGTATAAGTACGAAATGAAGGGCCTACTAGCGGAAATCTCAGTTCCTGAAGAACACAGGTCCTCTCTAATCGGTTCAGTCTGGGCTAAGGGAGAAAGGCAAACTGCGATCCATGCGAAAGAATTCGTAGAGTCAAAAATCAAAGAAGGAATAATTGATGAAGACCAAGCCTCACACCTGATCAAACTAATAGATGATTACACAGTCAGGAGATGATTATCCGTTCTTAATTGGTGTTCAGATGGATTATGACGCCCCCCCTCCCTCAGGAGAACCTCCATTTACCCGGGGCATACATCAGAATATGTACAAGGACAGAATCTGGACAATGAGGCAATATGCCGGATTCTCAGACCCCAAATCCACAAATTCCCGATTCAAATCATTACTATCCTCGGGACAATCAGGACTATCCGTGGCCTTTGACCTACCAACGCAACTGGGTCTCGACTCTGACGATCCATTATCCATGGGAGAAGTTGGAAGAGTGGGCGTCCCTATTGACTCAATTCTGGACATGAGAGAATTATTCGATGGTGTCGACCTCGGAAAAGTAAGCACATCAATGACCATCAACGCACCAGCAGCAATATTGTTCGCACTTTACACCGTTGTTGCCGAAGAAAATGGTGTGCCCCTCGAGAAGATATCCGGTACCATACAAAATGACGTACTGAAAGAATACATGGCACGAGGACTCTATGTCTATCCGCCAGATCAGTCCATGAGACTCGCAGTAGATCTCATCGAATGGTGCTCTTCAAGAACGCCCAAATGGAACCCCATCTCTGTAAGCGGCTATCACATTAGGGAGGCAGGATCCACGGCTCCGCAGGAAATTGGATTGACCATTGCAAATGCCATTTCATACATTGATGCGGCAGTTGAACGAGGTTTAGAAATCGACAGTTTTTGCCCTCGAATCTCCTTCTTCTTTGGATGTCACAACGACTTCATCGAGGAAATATGTAAATTTAGGGCTGCAAGGACACTTTGGTATCAGATAATGAAGAAGCGATATGAGTTTACAGATGTGAAATCCGCTAGAATGAGATTCCACACACAGACTGCAGGGGTAACCCTAACGGCCCAACAATCACAGAACAATGTCGTGAGAGTAGCATTTCAAGCTCTTGCGGCTGTTCTCGGGGGCACCCAATCCTTGCATACAAATGGATATGACGAAGCACTGGGTCTGCCAACACAGGAGTCTGCTACACTGGCCCTCAGGACTCAACAGATCATCGCTAGCGAGATCGGCATCACGAACCATGTAGATCCATTGGGCGGTGCTCCATTGATAGAGGAAATTACTCAAAGACTAGTCAGTGAGAGCAAAGAAGTCTTCAACAAAATCCAATCGGAAGGAGGCTCAGTAGAGGCTGTAAAAAAGGGGATACAAACCCAAATGATACACGAAAGTGCCTGGAAACAACAACAAGAACTCGAAAATATGGAACGTTCGGTGGTAGGAGTGAATATTTTTACAGAAGAGGAATCCAACTACCCTGCCGGTCAGAAAATATCCGACAATGCCCAAGAGGCGCAAACAGATAAGATTCACTTACTCAAAAAACAGAGAGACACATTGGAAGTTGAACAATCACTCCTAGCTATCGCGAAATCAATAGAAAACGGTACAAACCTGATCGACCCTATCCGAACAGCCTGCAAAAAAAATGCCACATTGGGAGAAATCTGCTCTGTACTCCGTGAAAATATGGGGACCTGGGTCGCACCCGGAGGAATATGAATGAGCATCTGGATCGATCACATAGGAATAGCCTGCGAAGTCAACGAAGTGACTAAGAGATTCTGGGAACTTGTAGGATTTACTGATTCTGGTTCGGATGAAAACGAAGAACAGGGTGTGAAAATTGACTTCATGAAGGGGGATGTCGCTCCCCAACCTAAAATTGAGTTGCTGCAACCACTCGGACCTGACACTCCTGTTGGAAAATTTATTTCCAAATACGGGGAGGGAATACAACAGTTAGCTCTAGGGACAGATGATATTACAGGTCTTATAACACGATTAAAGAAAAATAAAATTCGGATGGTCAATGATGAGCCGATGACAGGTGCCAACAATACGCTGATTGCTTTCGTGCATCCATCCAGCACTGGTGGAGTCTTGGTCGAAATCGTCCAAAAGCAATCATGAAAAACCAAGGTAAATCCCAAACATCATGATCACCGACCTTATCGGGGCTCTATCTGGATCTGAGATCGATGTGGATGTACTAAAGAATCTCAAAATTGAACTTTCAAATTGGTTAATCAAGGCAAAAGACTCAGGAGATATATCCACAGAGTCATATCTCTCAGCAGGTAAAATAGAGGGTGGTATTGACGTCATAATAGCGATGATTGACCACGGAGCTCCCGAAGACGAGATCCAAGTTCATATTGATTCTGTGAAACTGAGGATTCAAACAATTATCCTATCGTAATATTGCAGTAATACTGGAAACATATTAAGGTAATATTATTCTCCCAGTGTTATGCCTAAGGTAAGTTTGGATGTTCCAGAGCATCTGCTCGACGATCTGAAAAAGCACGTTGGAGATGAAAGAAAATTCGTGAGTGTTGCAGACGCCATCAGAACTGCGTGCAGGAAAATGTTGGATCAATTAGACCGCATTGATCACCGACATGGAAGAATCGACGTTGATAGGTGATTCAATGAACAGAGAACAAGCAGAGGAAGCAGTAAAAACCATACTCAACTACATCGAAAAAACAGGCATAGAAGACCCTCCAAGGGAAGGCCTCGAGCGCACACCCGAGAGAGTGATCTCCATGTTTGACGAAATATTTTCTGGATATCAAGAGGACCCATCCGAAATACTCGACTCTACCTTTAATGGGGAGGGTTACGATGGCATTGTACTTCTCAAAAACATTGAATTCCATTCAACATGTGAACACCATCTCCAACCCTTCTCTGGGAATGGTCACATAGCATACATACCCATTGACAGAATTGTCGGGATATCCAAACTTGCAAGACTTTTGGACGCTCACACCAAGAGACTCCAGAATCAAGAAAGAATAACCAAGGATGTAGCAGATGATCTTGTTAATCATTTATCCCCTTTGGGGGCTGCTGTAATTCTGGAAGCCAGTCACGGTTGTATGAAATGTAGAGGTGTAATGAAACAGAACTCAACCATGGTGACAAGTTCAATGAAAGGAGTCTTCTTCGACAACAATGAAGCCAGAAATGAGCTAATGCAATTGATAAAGGAATGATAAATCAGATGAAGACTTACCCCATCGTTGAAATATTCCACTCAGTACAGGGTGAGGGCTTTCACACTGGAGTACCCCATGTATTCGTTCGATTTGGAAATTGTAACCTTCGATGTGAATGGTGTGATACGGAGTTCCTTGAATTTAAGACTATGAATCTAGAGGACATATTGAACGAAATTGAATCCTACAACTGCAAGAGAGTAATCTTCACAGGAGGCGAGCCAGCACTTCAAGACCTGGCTACAATCGGTAAAGAATTGAAGAGATCTGGCTTCCATCTATCAATAGAGACAAATGGGACCATACCAATAGACCCCGTTATCGACTGGATCTGCGTTTCTCCCAAGGATCAGTTATACCCGAATGTTTCCATCAGACAAAGATCCGGGGATGAATTGAAAGTGGTCTACTGCGGACAAGACCTTTCCATGTATGATAAACTGCGCACAGGATTCGAACATCACTTTCTACAACCATGTTACACTGAATCCGACACAGTAGAGGAAAATGGCTCATCTTTCAGACTGGTTGAATCCATAGTCAAAGAAAACCCTGAATGGCGCCTTAGTTTACAGACACACAAATGGATGGGGGTATTGTGATCAAGGCAGTCATGGCGTTATCGGGGGGAATGGACAGCACGGCATTGCTGATCAGATTGATATCTGAGGGTTATGAGGTATCATGTGTTTCTTACGACTACGGACAAAAACACATCATAGAGTTGGAAAAGGCCAAACAGAACATAAGATATCTCGCTGAAAATGGCCACAAAATAAGCCATAGAATCGTAGATCTAACCTCAGCAATGTCAATATTCCACTCTGCCCTCACCAGTGAAGAAATGGATGTTCCAGAAGGACACTACGAAGAGGGGCAAATGAAACAAACCGTTGTACCGAACAGAAACGCGATATTTGCATCCATCTTGTATGGTTTAGCCATTTCAGAGTCCATGGAACATGACTCAAATGTCATAGTGGCGCTTGGAGTCCACAGTGGGGACCACGAAATTTACCCAGATTGCAGGCCTGAATTCTACACGGCCTTGGAGAGGGCTTTCACCATAGGTAACTGGTCAAGTGAAAATATCCAATTTTATTTGCCTTACATCCATGGAGACAAGCAGACCATTCTGGAGGATTCGGTCAAAAATCTACAACACCTCGGGCTAGATTTCGATATTGTCTTCAGAAATACAAACACATCATACAATCCAGATGAGCTGGGGAGGCCCTCTGGAAAAAGTGGGGCCGATGTAGAAAGAATTCTGGCTTTTCATGCCATTGGCCGTCCAGACCCTTTGGATTATCCCGGTGGCTGGGAATCGGCGTTAAAACATGCTTTGAAAGTGGAAAAAGAATGGATTGAAAGTAATGAAGACTAAGCGTATACCGGATGATGATTTTTGGAAAGAAAACCTCTCCAGGTTACAATACAACGTCACACGGCAGGGCGGAACTGAGGCGCCATATTCCGGATCACTTTATCTTGAGAATAGACAGGGAGAATACAAGTGCATATGTTGCGGTGAAACGTTGTTTACCTCAGAGATGAAGTTCCACTCTTCTTGTGGTTGGCCGTCCTTTCACAGCGAGATAAGCTCGGCAGAAATAGCAAGGGTTCCGGATTACAAATACGGAATGAGTAGGATTGAAGTCAAGTGCAGTAAGTGTGACGCTCATCTGGGACATGTGTTCAACGATGGACCGACAGAATACGGTGGTGAAAGATACTGCATTAATTCGGCATCGATGGAATTTGTGGAGAAAGGGGACAATGATAACGAAGATTAGAAGATGGATTGAGACTGATACAGGCCACAGAGTCCCCAATCACAAAAGCAAGTGTAGAAACATACACGGCCATAGGTATAGGTGGGAGGTAGAATTAGAGGGAACCACAGTCACTGCAAAAGGAACATCTGATGAGGGGATGCTGATGGATTTCTCGGATGTGAAATCGATATTAATGGAACATATTCACGACGTCGTAGATCACGCATTCCTGGTGTACGAGGATGACAAGGAAGTTATTGAAGCACTATCAAGGATCGACAACCAAAAGATTGTGGAGTTACCCTTCATCCCAACAGCAGAAAACCTAGCAAAATGGGCATATTACACCGTCGAGCCGCACATGAAGTCAGCATATGGGAATCAGATTAGGTTGCGGGCTTTTCATGTTAGAGAGACCCCGAAATCCTGGGCCTCATTTGAGCCCTGATTATTGTTGACATCTATCAGAACAGACATGCACCTCCTACAGAGGTATCTACCATTGCATCTCACTGTTCGAATAACAAAAAATTGACACTCTCTGCATCTCCAAATCCATTTTCCATTCCTTCTCAGAAGATATAGATAGAATCTCTTACCGATATCCCTGTCAGTAGGATTAGGCCATTCAGAGTCTAGAGCCCTAAACCTTGGCCCGTGGTTGGAAATTCCCAATGCATGTATGTATTCGTGGAAGAGCAAGTACCTAGCATAATTCTCCCATCCTTTTTTCAACACACAAGGGTGGATGTCAATTCTTCTTACATCAGATGGACCACTCCTGTCTTTCTTACTTATGCCCTTTTTGTACCTGCAGACAGCATGTTTCCTTGTGGAATCAGATCGCAAGAGTCCTATATCGATGGAAGCAAGATCTTCTAGATCGAAATTTTCAAACTGCTCGATACCTTTCATGACCTCGATTACAGAAAAAGATAATTCCGTCACCTGGATTTCATCACTCCCCAGAATAATCACGTCCTCGTAAAATTAGTCCGAGAAGGAATCTGCTGAGGCGGTTATTAAAGCCAATATCCTAGAAATTTCCTCATCCTTCGGAAGCCCCCTCAGGACTATCCGATTCATCGTATCCTCTATGCTTCTCTTCTTGTGTTCTTGTAATGGTATATTGGATACCAGTCTGGCCACCTCTTGCCTAAACCTAGCCTTAAGCTTCGGGTCTAATCTCCGATCGCCAGTTAGTTGGACGGACGACTCCATCTGAGTATACCACTCATAGCAAATTACTGAAACAGCGTGACTCAGGTTCATGATTGGGTATCCTTCCCAGGTAGGTATAGTCACGAGTAGGTCACATAGTCTGAGCTCTTCATTCAACAGTCCCTTTCCCTCCGGGCCGAATACGATTCCTATCCTTCCGTGGTCAATCGAGAATCTCTTTGGTAGTTCATTTGGGAGAAGGAAATGACGGTGGGCGGTCTTCTCTCCTAACTCTCTCTTTCCAGATGTACCGACGGAGATGGATAAATCTTCCAGGGATTCCTCTAGCGTATTATAATGTGATTTGGCCTCCAGAATGCTCTGAGCATGTTTGGCCCTTTTTTCTCCTACTTCGGTTATCTTCTGGTAGTCACCGACTATTCTCAGATCAGTGATTCCAAAATTCATCATACATCGAGCAGCTGCCCCTATGTTTCCCTCATTCTGAGGCCGAACTAAAATGATGCAGATATTGTCAGACCAATCCGGCGCTGGACCATTGTCCCTGTTGCCCATGTGTTGGGATAGAGGTTGATCGGATGAATGATCCGTGTGATCAATCTACTTTCCTTTGTTTGTAGCGGGTTATGTAACCTGCGATCCAATTTCTCATTTTTTTGTTGTCCACATCTGTGAATCTCTCTACAAGCGTTTTATTCTCGTCGAAATCAGAGGTGAATTGGTCAGGATACCTCTCTATCAACCTCAGTGCTCTGATTTTAATGAATGACGGCCTTATGTTTCCCATGGTATCACTCCAGCAACTTGACCTCTATGGGGAAGCCCTCTTCCCTTGTGCAAACAACTCTGATCTTCCTAGGTGGCTTCTGCATACCACGTGCCCAGACTGCGTGATTTACTTCCTCATCAATCCAGATTCTTTCCTCTTCCTGGACTTTCATGTGCCTTTGGACATGTTTTTTGATCTCTGCCATGGCTCTGTTAGCCCTACGACTTCTGGGAACCGCCCAGGCCGCTCTTAGAGGGATTGTCATTTCCTTAACTTCTGCCATTAACCTCACCTTTGCAACTTGGATCTTCGCCACATGTGCCGCTTAGGATGCGTTGTGACTTTGCGTGCGGTCCTCATCATGACCCACACCGGAACCCTCCTGTTTTGATTTGTGACCTTTATGAGACGCTTTTTCTTGGCGTACGGTTTGTGTCTGGCCATGATTAAAACCTCAATAATTAGCCAACTGGGGATAGCGTAATTCTGCTTCGGCCCTAGACTCATGAGCCACAGCATCGACGTATGACTGTCCTTTGGATGAGATAACTTTGCCTAGGTTAACGTTTCCACCGGGTGATTTTTTGGACTCTAAGAGACCCTTGCTCTCAAGCTGTTGGAGTATGGTACGGATGATTTTTCTGGATCCAGAGGCTGCGGCATTCGGTTTGACACCCCTGTCTCTCGGGCCGCCAAATTCCTGTGCAAGTCTATTAACACCAATGGGCCCTTTAATCGCAACCTTCCTCAGTACTGCAGCGCTTCTGATAGCCCACCAATTCTCTTGAACTGGTATTCTTTCGCGATGAGTCCCGGTCTTGACGAAGGTACTCCACTCAGGTTGATCCACTATCCCATCTACCTCCAATTTACCAGATAATGAGTTGATCATTATGTCTGCGGGAATGTCGTGGACGGTCGTCATATCTCACACCGGGCAAGCCGCCGACTTTCCGTTCATATTTAATCGTGTGGACTTACATAAACGTATAACTGCTCATAATTGAGAAATCAAATAACGAGGTTTCAAAACAGTCACCCCATCCTAGATGACCAATGAAGAAATCCCTGTCGAGGAACCCCAACATGCTGAGGACCATGATCGGTCTGGGGCTCACACTCATATTACTACTGGGTTACGCCGTTTACTCCAATACAGTGGACACAGAGTATTACAGATTTGAGACCACCAATGAAGAGTCTGAGTTGACCCTGACAAAATCCAACGACGGCACATGGTTTTCAACTACGAACAGTGCAATATCTTGGCTGAACGTCTCTGTCGACAACCTACCAGAAGATACGGTTCTGACAATCTCCTCTTCCTCCATCCCTTACCATTACAGTGAACTACTAGGCTCCGATAATGATGGTCGGATGTTTACATGCAAGGACATCAATGAGGATTTCGAGTTAATCGTTGAATCCTGTAACGTAGCCTTCACGCACACCGCCACGGAGGAAGATGGCAAAATTGAATTCAAATCTATCGTCGCCGTGGACCTTCCACTTGGTGGCGTGGGATACATAGAAGCTGTTGATTTAGCCAATGCTAATGATGAAGCAAACCAGAAAGTCCTGGATGCCATTGGAGTCAATACTTGGACGGTATCCTTGCAAGTTGATGGCGAACCTATCAATAATTCAGAAACACCCAGGCTTACCATTGTACAACATGAACTCCTTGACGTCGAGGAATTTAGGTTGGACCCCGTAGTCGAGACATTGTATGGAATCGCTTCCTTGATAGGTTGTTTTACCATGATGCTTGCAGTCCCCATGATAGCCTATTTCTCAGGTGTAGCCAGGCAAAAAAGGGAAGATAGGTTAAGGTCTGAGAATCCCCCGCCAATCTCTTGATCACTGGAGTTTTTGCGCGATATCCAAAAGCGAATCTAATACCAAATCCATTCTCGCAGAAAGGTCGCTGTTCGAAATCACCCCTCCCTCTAAGTGTTTTTTTCCATGTGGGATTGCTATCTGTTCGGGAATACACATGGCACCCAGCCACCTGCAGACATGCCTCATGTGATTCAATGTGGAGGTATTGGACTTGCCTCCTAGCAGGCTCACTAGCGCAACGGGCTTACCCGCAAGTTGATCTTTTGAAAGCCAGTCAAGTTGCAACTTCATGGTGCTGCTCATTGTGCCGTGGTATTCTGGTGAAATCAAAACAAAAGCATGACTCTTCGACGCCATCTCCTTCAATGTTTTGACATTGTCCGATTCCCAACACCCTGGCGTACCTATGATCGGCAGAACAGTGAGGTCATTTCTGAAAACACTTGCTCGCTTTCCCCTTAACTTTAGCCGAGCCTCAACATCATTCACTACGACTCCACAAGAGCCCTCGATGCCGTAACCGCCACTAAGAATCATTACTGCCATGGTTAGACCGTGGGCATGCTGAGTTATTTTTGTTGTGCAGATTTAGGCATCCTTCAAAATAGAACCCCATCTCGCGTTAGTTCATGGAACCGTTCGAAGGGTATCAACAACTTGCTGATTCCTTGGACACGAATCCCGCTTTGATAGTCAGCGAGCTCCGTACCAGAGTCCAAGAAGACCTTGCTGCTAACAGCGCGGCATGGATTCTAATAGGCCAAGCATTAGTAAAATTAGGCTTTCTGGAACAGGGAGAAGACTCCATCTCTTACGGTGAGAGCCTAAGGCCCGAACCTGAGAATCCCTTTCCCACCACAGTTGGGGATGCGCTGGATGTATCAACTGCAGACACACCCGAGTCAGCATCCTTGAACAACGATGAGATAGATGAAATTGAAACATTCCCGACAATAACATTTGATGATCTGACAGACGCCGATGGGTCGAAACCTGACCCTGTTGGTTCCAATACTGAGTTTCAGAATCCCGATACTAAGACCATTCAAAATGAAGAGCAAGTGGTCTCGGAAACCTCGGAAGGGTCCACAGCATTAGCAGAGAACGACGAAGGTGATTTATCAGATCTTTATGATGCCGCGAGCTCTGTCACGAAGGGGGAATATTCCGAAGACACAGATGCGATTCTGCTGATGTCTACGGGAAACTATGAGCAAGCTATGGAAGTATGGACTAAACTAATCAAAATAAATGAGACAAGCGGACGTTGGAATGGCCTCGCAGAATGCTTAGATGCCCTCGGATACAGCAATAGGGCAAGTAAAGCCAGAATTCGAGCCTCATCCACTCGTGATGCCAGAGAAACTGTAGCCAAGGTTGATCTGGAATCACTTGCAGAATCTGTCAGATCCAAAACCCCCAACTCTCCCTCAAGAGTTGAGACCGTCAATGAGGGTATCGAGTGGTACAACAAAGGAATATCTCTTCTAAGGGATGGTAAACCCCTTGAGGCCCTAGGATGTTTCGAAAAAACACTTTACACTAAGGCAGAAGATACTGTCGAATTGAGGATCAGGGCCAAGATTGGAATAGCCGATTCCTATTCGGCACTTGACAGACATGAGGAGTCTATCAGAGCATATGTACAAATCTTCGAAACCAACCCTGACTTACTAGGCTACGCTGCGATATACAACATGGGTAATTCGTACATACACCTAGGCAGGTACGAAGATGCCTTGGCATGTCTAAACCGATCATCGGAGATGAGCCAAGATAAAAACCACAAGAAATCGGTAAAGAAAATGATCAAACAAGTCAAAGCATTGAAGAAAGCCTCGAAGAGATGACCTCTACCATCACTGACTTTGAGGTTGGTGTGTTGCTATCGTCCGCCACAGACTCAATCGGAATGAGGCGATTGGATTCTGGAAAATATGTCGCTATGGACCCAACTGGAATATCATAGGGTATAACATGCCAACCCTTAGAGACTAATCTTCTACCCTGATGAACAGTTTGCAATCCCACTACCTCACCAGTTCTCAACCTCATTTTGTCCATGTCCATCGCCGACATAAGAACAACATTTCTGGAGCCACTGATGCCCCTGTATCGGTCGTTGTTAGTGTAAATTGTAGTGTTGAACTGATCGTGTGACCTAATTGTCATCATAACAAATGTTCCATGTTTGGGTTGAAATCCATCAACTTCGTGTGATGAAAATTCGGCTCTACCAGATTTAGTGTCAAACCTTCGACTATCTCTGGGTGGGTTGGGAAGTTCGAAACCCTCTCCTGACTTCACCCTAGTATTGTAGGCCTCAAATCCGGGCACCACCCTCTCGATGGAATCTCTTATCTTATCGAAGTCTGATCCAAACTCCTTCCATGGTACCGTACCACCACGTAGACTCTGTAACTTTGTCCCAATGGATGAGATTATTGTCGGCTCGGGCTTGATCGCCATCGTCGACCTAATGTTGTGACCTCTAGATACGTGGACAATACCCATTGAATTCTCCACTGTCAGTAATTGAGGTCCATGGGATGTGACCTGTTGATCGGTCCTCCCCAAACACGGCAGTATTATCCCGACATCGCCCGTTATTAGATGGCTCCTATTCAATTTTGTAGATATCTGGACGGTCAAGCTGCATTTTTCCAATGCTTCTGCGGTGTAATCAGTGTCCGACATAGCAGATAGGAAATTACCTCCAAGGGAGAGAAATATACCACCACTCTTCTTCATCTTCATAACAGCATTCACAGAGTCTGCGCCGTGATCTGAGGGGGTGTCTATTTCGAACTCCTTGGACAATTTTTCAATAAAAAATTCATCGGGAGCGTGGGTTATTCCGACAGTCCTATCTCCCTGGACGTTCGAATGGCCCCTAACGGGGCATGGTCCCGAGCCTTCTCTTCCAATATCTCCCTTCAAGAGCAATACATTCATGATTTCCCGTATTGTATTAACGGAATTCTTGTGTTGGGTAATGCCCATGGCCCAACAAACAATAGTTCGCCTCGATCGACAAAAGTAGTCAGAAATTTCGTTAATTCTTCCACGATCTTGCCCAGTTAGATGCTCTATTAAGTCCCAATCTATCTTTTGAGCAATTTTAGCGTAGTCAAGAAAGCCCGTCGTGTTCAGATTAATGAAATCCGGGTCGTGGGACCCCTTGTCCAAAATTATCGAACCTATGGCTCTGAATAGTGCCATGTCACCGTTGATTTTTATGTTCACATGATCGTCTGATATTTGAGTACCAGCACCTAACATGTCAATCGGGCTTTGTGGGTGTCTGAACCTCCTCATGCCGGTCTCCTTCAAGGGATTGATGCTAAGGACAGACGCGCCTGATTTTTTGGCGGACTTGAGCGCACTTAGCATTCTAGGGTGGTTTGTGCCAGGATTCTGCCCTACTATTACTATTAGATCGGCCTTATCAAAATCTTCCAACCTAACAGTCCCCTTCCCGATGCCAATGGACTCATTCAATGCTACGCCCGAACTTTCATGACACATGTTAGAGCAATCCGGAAGGTTATTTGTGCCATATTGCCGAGCTAGGAGCTGCCATAAATATGCAGCTTCATTAGAGGCTCTTCCTGATGTATAGAAATAAGCATCATTTGGGTCTTCCAAAGCATCCAGCGATTTTGCTATTATTCCTATAGCTCTATCCCAGTCAGATGGGACGTAGTGATTAGAATCCCTTTCCAAAATCAAGGGCCTTGATAACCTTCCTTGGGAGTTTAGCCATTGATCGGATTTTCTCCCAAGAGCGTGTATTGAGTGTTCTTGCCAGAATGAGTCAGGAATAGTTTTGATTGTTGCCTCGTCAGATACAGCCTTAGCACCATTCTCGCAATACTCGAACGGGGACCTATGTTTCGGATCAGGCCAAGCACAACCCGGACAATCAAATCCTCGTTTTTGATTCGCCTTCCCCAATGATACCGTGGAACCAACAAATCCCATTTTTGAAACACCATGCTTCCATGCTGATATTACAGCTGGCAATCCTCCAGCAGTCTCCTTTACAGAGGTGGTTATGGGTGTATTTCTATCTACTATTCCATACCGAGAGACCCCTCGTCCCATGAACCATCATGATCATGTTCGACCTATAGGCCTGTTTGATAGAAACGCCTTGAATCCGACAAAACAGGTTCTTCTGATTAAGGGCGAGACGATCAAACAACCCTTCGGGGTGCTGAGAGTATTGTCATTCGATCCCCCCTCGAAAAACTAATCAGTGTCAGATCGTTTTCTTTTGCTACTTGTATTGCCAGTGAGGTTGCAGATCCAACGCCTGATACTACCTTGAAGCCCGTCATGAGTGCCTTTTGTACTAATTCATAGGATATTCTTCCCGAAAGTACGCAAACTGAAGGGGTTTTGCCCTCTATCACTAATTGTCCAGTCACCTTGTCCATCGCATTGTGCCGTCCCACATCCTCCATGATTGAAATCATAATTCCATTTTTATCGAATGCAGCGGCCCCATGAGATCCCCCTGTGTGTTCAAACAATTTTTGATGATCCCAGGCGGTTTCGTGGTACTCGTGGAGACGATGTTGCGAGACTGTTTCTTCGGAATCCACCTTTCTGTGATTGTGCAACTCTCTCCTTCCACAAACCCCGCATGATCCAGTCACTAGGAATGGTCTATCATGAGATGAAACAAACTCTACGTCTGCATCATTCATTAGTACTGTGGCAACATCATCTTGTATCTCAATTGAGGATATGTCCCTGGGCCCACTAATTACACCCTCATTGAAAAGCAGTCCAGTGATCAGTTCCAGATCCTTTCCCGGAGTTCTCATGTATAGTCCGAGATCATGGTTTTCCTCACCAGAGAGAACTATTCTGAGGGGCTTTTCAACGGGAGCTTTGTAATCTACCATAGAAATATTCTGTCGTCCGAGAACCCTGGAATCAACCGAAGCCCATGTAGGGCTTTTACCCCCGGGATGTTGTTTCATGGTAGCCTTTCCTAAGCGGGTTCAAATATCAACAGACCGACAGATCTCCATGAGCCTGTTGGGCGGGAATGGACTTGGGTTGCCGATGGCAATAGACATAGAGGTTGTTGATGTTGATATAACAGTCACAAAATCAGCGGAAAAAGCGATCCTACAAACCATGTCAGAAGATAATGATGGACATGTTTTGGTAATCAGCGCTGACTCTGGCGGATGTTCAGGATATCTTTATGACATGAAAATCATAGAAAGACCGTCTGAGGAAGGGTACCAAGAAATTATGGTCGGCGGAAAATCGATACTAATTCACAACCGTGATTCTGATTTACTCAATGGAATAATCCTCGACTTCAAGGATACTCTGATGGGCGGAGGATTCCAGATTACGAACCCCAACGCAAGCAAATCCTGCGGCTGTGGCCAGTCGTTTGGTTGAGATACAATGCTGATCAGAGATCCTAGGCCAATATCCCTACTTACAGGGGAATCGGCCACAAATGCGATATCCAAGCTATCAACAAACAAAATAGTCCTCAACAGTGTAAATGAAAAAGATAGGGTAGTCATTTGCGATCCAAATGGTAGGGTGGTTGACGCACCATATGTTGTGTGGGATGAAAATGGTGTCATACTACTTCATTGTACAACTGAAACCCCGGATTACCTGTCGGCTGTCGCTAGGACGCTGAGTAAGAATTCCGGTCATGTAATGGACGCTACAGGGGCCATCGAACGGTACATATGCTTGGAAAAAAAACTCCCCCCTAGTACTGGTCTAAGTGTGCACGGTCTAGGTGTTTCGGGCTCATATTCGATAGTATTAAACCCTCAAAATCATGAAAACTACCAGGTTGTTGACCTTTCAGCAGATCTACTAATCGAAATCGGCGGTCTTACAGAGTCTCATTTGAATGGGAACCACTTGCCTCACCACATTGGATTGCTAGAATATGTCAGACTAGACAACGGTTGTTATCCAGGCCAAGAAATTCACGCAAGGATGGACTCAAGGAACCCATCCTCAAAAAAACTCATTAGGATCGATTTGCAATACCTTGGGGAAATCAAGTCACTGGCAATCCAAGGACATAATTGCAAACTGATTCCAGGAAGGACAGAGAACTATGCACATGGAATAATCCATGAAGACTTGCTTGATGGTGAATACGAGACAGATTTGGGAATTGTGAAAACAATTACGGTAAATACTGCATTGTGACCCTCACTACGATCCCAATCATGAAAAAGGACACATATCATCATTATCTACATGTCAAACAGGCTCCAGGCTATTTTCATCGGCCTTGTTTTGGCAGTTTCTTACTCGCCCGTCGCCTCAGCACAGTTTGGCCAACCAGAAATTGTTCAGGAGCATTGGTATCACTCGTATGCCACATTAACACTTGACGTAAATGAATGGGCCGATGAAAATCCAGACATAGTTCGACTTGTGGTAGCGGGACAAACCGAACTTGGGAGGAATCTTTGGGTTTTACAGATTTCTGATTGGTCTACGGATGTGAAGCTGGATGGGAGCCCGAAGGAAGTAGTGTACATAGATGGGGGGCACCATGGTAATGAACATCTGGGGACAGAGTTGGCATTCCTCACGGCCAAGCATTACATCGATGGTTGGAATGATGGTGACGCAATCGCACAGGCAACCTTGCAATCAACAGAATTGCACATTCTAATAATGTTGAATGCAGATGGCAATGACTTTGACACAAGATGGAACGTCAATCAAGTAGACCTAAATCGCAATTACGACCACTACTGGAATACTTGTCCCACAACACAACCCGGGTCATCTGCTTTCAGTGAATCAGAAACCCTCGCCAACTCGATTTACATGCAAGACGAGGTAGCTGATGCCGACTTGTATGTGACAATGCACACAGGGGTATGGATTATGCTGTATCCTTGGGGGAAATGGCCAGAACAACCCTCTGACTGGGAGTTGTTCCATCATGTACGAGATGAAGTAAATTCCAATATTTCTGACATCCCGATACGGAATGCGAATCAAGGCCTCTACCCAAATTGTGGCACGAGTCGAGATTATGGTTATGGTGTCATGGGATTCCCCACCTTTACCTTTGAAACTGATGATGAACAGTTCCTTTTGGGGACGGTGGAACCACTATCGGAAAGGCTTGGGGAGGAATTGGACGTAATGAATTACCTTATTCAAAATGTATGGTATTGGCGTGCAAGATTGCAAGTTAATTCGATCCATATTGAAGACGGTTACCTCAGACTCGATGTGGATAATTTGGGCCATGCCACTACCAGAAACGCTACCTTGATTCAAACTGATGAAAATGGAGTAGCGATATGGGAGTCTACTAATTTCACTGTAAATGCAACTTCAAACGCAGCCTTGGACCTAGGCCTCTACTACGGGGGGAACGAGAATATTGGAAGCTGGTCTTTGTACTACCAGAAAAGAGTCATAGACAGCTCTACTTGGGTCACAGAGTCTGTTGGCGCGGACAAAATAGAGGTAAAGAAGGTAGAAACCTCCTTACTCCCCTATCCTAATGTAATACTAACACTGGTCGCTGTCCTACTTGCCGGTAAAAAGAGGAGTTACCATCGCATTCTTGATATTTAATCTTGAACCATACCAAGTTATACCTTGATGAGTTTTAGGCTAAGTATGAGCCTGAAACCAACAGACTATGACTTTGGAGTGCCCGAAAATTATGCCTTTGCGTCCGATATAACATGCGCCGATGAGAAAACAAGGCAAATGTTTGTCCTCGGATACGGCCACATGCTAAATTACAACCACGAAGAAGCAATTGCTTGTTTCGTAAAGTGTACAGAAATGGATCCCAATTGTGCGATGGCCTGGTGGGGGATTGCATATTGCGTATCATCTAATTACAACTGGGCCCCAGGACTTGGATCTGGATATGATGCTATACAACAGGGTCTTGCGGTCATGGGACATTGCACTGAATTAGAAAAGGACCTAATCACAGCACTATCGACCAGGCACACAAAAGAGGCAAGAGATTCTGCAGATCCATCCGTCCTCAACATGGGGAACAGCCCTGAATTAAACATCGCTTTCGCGGAAGCCATGGCTCCCCTCTATGAAAAGTACAGAGGGAATCTAGATGTGACGGCAATTTATGTCGAAGCCCTCATGAATCTAAAGGCATGGCAATTATGGGACAAAAACACGAAAACGGGAGAAATCACACCCGCAGATGATAATACACTACTATTGGTCAAAATAATGGAGGATACATTCGAAGAAATCGAAGAGGCCAAAGTTCATCCGGCGTTGTGCCACTTGTACTGCCACGCACTTGAACTGTCACCGTTCCCAGAGAGAGCCCTACCAGCAGCTGATGTCCTGCGCACCAGAATGCCAGGTCTGGGGCATCTAGTTCACATGCCATCTCACATAGACGCCTGGGTCGGGCAATGGAAGGAAGCCATAGAATGCAACATAGCTGCAGTGGAAGCCGATGACAAATATGTGGAAATCACTGGTAATGAATCCCAGTTCTACAAATTCTACAGAATGCACAATCATCATTTCGTTGTCTGGTGCGCCATGTTTGACGGGCAGTATGAAACTGCTCTGAAATATGCCCGAAAGGCAGTAGACACGCTACCAGTAGGCGACGAAAATGGTGGTGTGAAATTCATGCTAGCAGGCATAATCCCGATGGGGGCTATATTCTTAGAATCGTACGTCACAATGCCATGGCACGTCATGATAAGATTTGGAAAGTGGGAGGAGATTATCAATGAGCCGATGTACGATGACAAGGACGCCTTTCCCGCCACCATTGCTACACAACATTACGCAAGAGGCGTGGCCTTCGCGTCTATGGGACTAGTACCAGAGGCAGAAGCAGAACAAGTTTTGTTCAAAGATGCTCTACAAAACCCTGCCCTCGCAGGTAGGATGATGCATAACAACTTCATGTACCAAGACCCTAACGAGGGGCCTTCCATCCTGAACGTGAATGCATCCATATTAGAGGCCGAAATAGAATACAGGAGGCAATACCTCGCCAAACAAGACGGTAAGGACTACGACTTCACTGCTGCTTTTGATGAATTGAGAAGAGGAGTGGAGCTATCTCTGAATCTGGCCTACAATGAGCCATGGGGACAGATGCAGCCGGTCAGGCACATCCTAGGCGCTTTACTACTGGAACAGGGACACATCGAAGAGGCTGAACAGGTATACAGGGACGATATTGCCTTATGGAAGGATAACATGTGGGGCCTTCTTGGACTAAAATTGTGTCTCGAAGAGAAAGGTGATACCACCGGAGAACTAGAAGCAGTCACAGAATTATTCAACGAGAGAAGCTCCAGAGCTGACATCATCCCAACTAAAACTTGCTATTGTGCACAGCAAGTGGTCAAGGATCATTCTGGATGCTGCTAGTCTTTGGACACAGGAACACTTTGAGAATCATTCTCATCTAGCAATTGGTATTTGCCCAAGTGTCTGATGAAACTGTAATGATCGGGGGACATGATAGCCTCTATCTGTGACTCAAATCTTTTCTCCACTACTGCCCCTCTGGTCCTAAAGAAGGCTAACTCGAGTGATATGCCTATTAGAGTAGCAATGTAGAGGACTAATACCACGGTCATAGCAAAGAATGATGGGTCAGACAAAGTACCATCCCTAATGGTAGAGGATAGGGCTATCTGTCGGGATAACAAGAAGATGAGTCCGACGCCCACCCATGGTCCAATCAGTTGTTCTACGAAACTGTCAGCTGGAATGACCTTACGATTTCGAGCATCTATGAAAACTAGTGATCCACTAGTAGCGGCTCGGATTATGGAAATTGCAGCCACAAGAATGACATATACTCCTATGGTGATGATAGCGATCAAGGTGAAGGAAAATGAAAGATAAGACACAATGAGATATGCAAAGACACCTAACAGAACGGTGATGGGAAGTCTGTGTATTGCCGCTATGACGGGCTCCGGAGGGCGGGTTGGGTCACCAGGCCTGTCCATCCATACCACATCCCAACCCGTCGAGTTCTTCACAATTTTCAATACAAAAAGTAACAATCTTTTCTCGATCAGAATCCATTCAAAGAACCTTGTGACCGGTATCAGTGGAATAAAGACGAAGCCAGCAGGTATGCTTAGAATAGGCCATACTACCAGGGAGGGGACTAGTAAGAAATGCCTCATGTCAAGTGGATGCAACATATCTGTTTCTATTCTAGTCTGTCTCTCCAGATCTATCTCATATTGTCGTGCTGTCCTGTCCAACTCATGCCTGAAGTCCTTTATTGGGTAACCTGAGTCTATTACGGAAGTGAACCTTTCCTTGTAGTGTAGATGCTCAGGTTCGTTTCCTATCCACCATGACCATAGGACCCTCAGAGGAACAGTCAATAAGACTGGAATAATCAAAATGAGGATGGCCGACAATATGCCGTCGGAGTGAGTTGCCACAATGGTATCTCATTGGATACTGGAGTTGAATCTATCCTCAACTTTTGCCCAATTTACGACATTCCACCAAGCATCTACGTAATCCCCTCTGCCTGGTCCAAATTTTTTGTAATATGCATGCTCCCATACATCGACGCCTAGTATGGGCATCTTTCCACATCCCACCTCATTCATGAGGGGGTTATCCTGATTAGCTGTACTGCAAATAGACAAGACGCCAGAGTCGCTACATAGCCAGGCCCAGCCAGATCCAAACCTAGTAAGTGCGGCTTTCTTAAATTCCGCTTGGAAATTTTCAAAAGACCCAAAGTCCCTCGCAATCGCTTCTTTTAGATTCCCCCCGGGGGATGAAGAATCACTGGGGGGGCACATTGAATCCCAGAAAAAGCAGTGGTTCCAATAACCACCGCCATTATTCCTCACCGCAGGGTTATCGGCACACTGAGATAGAATCTCTTCTATGGCGAGATTGGACAATTCGCTTCCTTCAATGGCAGCATTAAGGTTCCTTGTGTATCCTGCATGATGCTTGGAATGATGAATTTCCATCGTTGTTGCATCTAGGTGAGGTTCTAGGTCTGAGTAGCCATAATCAAGCTCGGGTAGTTCAAAGGTCATATGGTAGCCTAGCAGAGGGTATTCAATAAGGTGTCGAGGGGAAATATAACCGACCATAGATGCCATGGGACACCATGGCTCGCATATTGGCTAATGATGGCATAGATGAAAAATCTAGATTGGAGCTAGAGAGAATGGGCCATAAGGTCATATCAGAAAAGGTAAACCAAGAACAACTTTTGAATGGAGCATTAAGGGACTTTGATTGTATAATAGTTAGGTCGGCCACAACCCTAGACGAGACCATCCTTGGAGCTAACACAGGAAGTAGTTCAAAACTTAGGCTAGTGATAAGAGCAGGTGTAGGTCTGGATAATATTGACACAATTTCAGCAGAGACATTGGGGTTGACCGTTAGGAATACCCCAAATGCATCGACTAATGCGGTTGTAGAATTGACAATCGCACACTTGATCGCCAATTCAAGGAATTTGATTGGTGCAAACCTAGATATGCGCGACGGAAAGTGGACTAAGAAAAATTTGGTTGGTACTGAGTTGTCAGCGAAAAATTTGGGTTTAATCGGCTTTGGGAGGATTGCTAGGGGTGTAGCTAGGGTAGCTGTTTCCTTGGGGATGAAGGTCCACACTTATGATCCGTACGTTGCAGATTATCAATCATTTAAACCTGAAATAACCTTTCACGAAACAATCGAGTCTTTGTTCTCTTCTTGTAGCCACATAAGCGTACATTGTGCTATGACCCCTGAAACAAACGGAATGGTCAATGCGGGACTTGTGAGGAGAATGCCAGATATTTCTCCAGATGGCGTTCAATGTGGTAGGCACATTGTAAATTGTTCCAGAGGCGGAATTCTGAACGAAAATGATATGTTAGAAATGTTAGAGTCCGGCTTCTTGTCATCGCTTGGAATAGACGTCTTTGAGAATGAGCCACAAGCTAACCCTGAATTGTCTGCCCATAGAAACGCCTCATCCACCCCCCACATAGGGGCCGCCACTAAGGAGGCACAGAGTAGGATAGGAGAAGAGATTGTCTCTATCATAGATTCCTTTTTCGACTAAACCAAGTTGTGCATTTTTGTCAATCCCTCAGAATAGTCCTGAAGTAACTCCGGTATTTGTATACCGGATACACTAGATTTTAATGATACATTTTGTGATTTTTTCTCCTTCCAAACCATAGTGTTGAATTTCACTATGGATTGAGTAATTTTTGTTCTATCCTGCAAATCATAACCAAGCGGCGTAGGATACATGTCAACCTTGATGGTACTTTCATTATACAGAATTGTGGAAAGATGATGGCAGAACAAAGGACAGACAGGTGAGAATATTTTCAGGCACCCACTCAATATTGAATGTATTGTCCACAAGGAGCTTGGATCCGAATCATATAACCTGGTTTTAGCCAATTCCATCCAATGACTTGAGAATATACCAGTCAAAAAGACCTTGACTTTTTGAGTCGCTGAGTAGATATCAATCCGTTTCCAATCCTCCATGGTTTCCTTAATTAGATTGTCATATTCTGACAATATCCAAACATCTTCGGGTTTAATTACGCTGGGTCGAAGGTCCTCAAATGGGAATTGGCTGGCGAACCTTGCAACATTGTAAATCTTGGTTAGTATTCCAAAATACTTTGATTCTATTTCTTCGGGATTTATGTGAAAGTCGTCACCAACCTGAGCGTCCGCGGCTTTCCACAGCCTAAAACACTCAGACCCGATCTTATTAGCCCTAAGATTCACTGATTTCCCATCAGGGCCTCGTATTTTCCAAGATCCAGTCTTTCCGGAAAGACCACAGTCCAAGACGGAATCGGCGTCTATACCATTCCCCCATGATTTAGACATCTTACGCCCCCATGGGTCCATTCCTAGTCCATCAATCCATACTGATTTGAATCCTGGTTGATCAAATAGATGGGCACTCTTCAGCAATGTGTAATACAGCCATGTCCTAACGATTTCTTTACCCTGAGGTCTCAAGTTCGTAGGGTATGTTCGGGCGAAGTCCACATCTTTTTGTCCGTAACCTGACACGTAGAGGTTTGAGTTAGAAGAATCCATCCAAGTATCAAATACCTTCTCTTCACCTGTAAATTTGGTATATCCGAGTTCCTCAATCGGTCCAAGTATCTCTCTTGTCTCCCTGTCTATTCCAAACGATCCCTTGGGAGGATCTTCGCACCAGGGTCTAACGTAGGCCCCTTTTGGTGGTACGATTAGCACTTTGTGGTCATCTGTATACCAAATTGGAATTTCAGTATGGTACCATCGCCTTCTGCTTATTGGCCAATCTATTGATATGTTTTCCATCCAATCCAACAAAAGCTGTTTGTTCCTTTCAGGTATGAAACGTATCTGATCGGTTAACTGCTCCAACCTATCTTGAATTCCGACCTGTTTTACATACCACTCCTTCAGAAGAATGATCTCTATGGGGTTCTCCCCCCTTTCGCTCACTGGTATTTCCTGTTCCCTCTCTTCTAGGCCCTCCAACCTACCATCTGCTGATAACATGTCTAGAGCTGCTAATCTAGCGTCCAAGACCAGCATGCCTTCCAGTGGGCCTGCTACCTCGGTCATTCTTCCTTCTAGATCAATAGCTTGGAATGGTTCTAATTTTAGCTCACGGAACACGGATACGTCATTTTGGTCTCCATAGCTGCAGACCATTAGGACACCGGAACCAAAATCCATCTTAACAGACGGATGAGATAGAATTTTGACCTTGTCAGATCTACCTTCAACATTGATTGGGAGGCTAACATTTCGACCTATTAGGTCTCTGTACCTATTGTCCTCGGGATGGACCAGTATCACGCCGCAGGCGCAGATTAACTCTGGTCTGGTTGTGGAAATGATAATTTCGTTCCCATCCTCTAGTGTCCATCTGATGTGGGCCAACTTCGTTTTCCTGGTAATTCTCTTAACTTCAGCATCCGCGATGGTTGTCCCTTCTACTGGATCGTAGAGGTTTGGTCGAAGATCCTCGATAATCTCACCTTTGATTAAAAGATCTGTGAAGATCGATTGTGTCACAGCCCTATACTTTGGTGAGTCTGTGTGATACTCGGTGGAGTAATCACAGGATAGCCCAACTCTGATGGCCGTCTCCTTCATTGCCTCGGTATACTCATCTATTGTTTTCTTACATTCTCTGATGAATTCATCACGATCAAAAGTCCTCATCTTTCTCTTGTGTTTCCTCTCCACTGTGAATTCTATGTTTATTCCATTCCTGTCCACGCCCCATGGGAAATATACCTCCTTACCCAATAGTCTCTGGCTTCTAGCTATTACATCGATCATACTGTATTGTGCTACGGCACCTATATGCCATGTGCCGCTGGGATAGGGCGGAGGCGTGTCTATGATGAATAGTTCTTTTTCGCTGTTTGGATTGAAGGAATAATCGATGAGGTTTTTACCATTTTCAGACAGATCTTTCAAGATCTTGTGCTCAAGATCCACAGACCACCTCTTATCCTCCAAACGCGGCTTTGGCATGATCCTCGCCCGGTGGCACTGGCCCCCACACTTGACAATTGTGGATGAAGGTCAATATCGACCTATTGGCTCCCAACTAGGAGTGGTATTGAAGCAGTTAATCCCACTCCAACCATCATGGCGGGTCGTGGTGGGGCGATGTCCAAGGTCAAATCTATTGGCTCCTCCGCAAAAGAAACGCTGATGTCAAAGATCGATGGCAACAAGAGATTCAATTTTAACACTGATTCCATGAATAGTAGCAACCTACTAATCAAAGCTCCAGTCATAACTGTAATTATTTGTTTAATTGTGACAGGTTTTTTCCTTGGCCACTCTGGAATTAATGACTGCAGAGATGGGTATGAGCCGTCTTGGTGCAGTGATGAGTCCTCGATGAACGTGAACGGAGACCTGGAAGTATACCTCCCGCAAGGTTCTGATGTCAGCCAAAACTTGTACAGAGTGGAAGAAATATGGACAACAAATGTCATGATAATTTACGTGGAATCAGAGGATTACAACATCACCACGGTGAGGATTCTCGAAGAGATGGACAGAGTCGAAAGAGGTCTGAATACAGTCAGGGACGATAACGGGCAAAATGACGACATAATCTATGCATTATCCATATCTACGGTGGTAAAGGAGGTCAATTCTAGCGCAGGTAGAGTAATCAGTTCCTTCGGCTCTGGAATTGCCACTGCGATAGGGAATGAAGAATTGGCTGAATCTATTAATGCGACGCTGGCGCAAAATGAAGATTTCATAGGAAATTATGACATTCCCGATGAACAACAACGTGTGGATCAGATCCTGGACGAGATGCCTCAAAACGCCTTAGACAAATTGGTTCGTGATGTGGGAAGAGACTACAATAACGATGGTATAAAAGAGGCTGAAAAAGCAGGTTATTGGAATCGGGCCGTCATCATCATTGGTGTGGCAGACGGTATAGATCGGGATGGTGATGGCGAGGCCGATTCATCAGTGGCTGAACTGATTCAAAGGACCCAAGGCATCATCACAGACGTTGCGAGAGAAAACAACTGGAATAGCGATGAGTCAGACTGTATTCAAGATGCGAATTCAACTGATGGCGAGAGATGCTTAAATCTGAAAATGACTCTAACTGGCCCCGTACCATTAACTAATGCTGTGACTGAAGAATCCTTCAAATTATTCTGGAAAGTGTTTCCGATTGGTGGAATCGCAGTAGCCCTTTCACTATTCTTCTTCCACTGTGATCTATTACAAACCGGTAGGATCCGGTTCGTTCAAGGAGTAAAGGTGGTAATCATTTCTGGATTACCTACCTTATGTTCTGTCTTTATCACTATGGGTATTATTGGATTCACAAACTATGAGGTGACAATGACCGTCATTATAGTAGGTCCGATAGTGTTAGCTCTAGGAGTTTCATACGGGCTTCATATAACAAATAGTTATGCTGAAAACAAAGGAACCCCTGAGGAGAAAATCAAGAAAGCATTGGAATCTACAGGAAGGGCCGTCTTACTCTCGGCAATTACCACTATCATCGGCTTCATATCTCTCACATTCACACCAATGGCGCCAATCCAAACGGTCGGATGGTGTCTCGCAATGGGTATTGTGGTCGTCTATTTGATGACGATGCTTATGGTACCAAATCTTACGATGATTCTGGATTTGAAGAAACCCTCACATCCGCCGCCGAAAATATTCACAGCAGGTGTTAGTATACCCACAAAATGGAGTAAAATCACACTTTCAGTATTCCTAATCTTTGTGTTAATATCAGCGGGAATTAGCCGAACCAACGTAGAAGAGAACATCGACTTACTCAAGATGGCCCCACAGAATGTGGATGCCGTACAAAAATTGGGTACCTACTCAGATGAGTTCGATGGCGGTCAACCCGGCTTTTTGCTAATCGAGACGGACATATCTGCAGATCCCTCATTGTTCAGTGATCCAGTGTTACTGGGAGACCCTTACTCCAACCTCGAGGGCATGGAAGAACTTGAGTCAAAATGTAACCAAGTAGAGAGCACAACGGCCCTCTCTGTCGTGTTCTTGATGAAGGCCATTGCAGTCGGAATCAATGTTTCTGGAACTCCAATCAACGATGTAATAGAGGATCTCCCTTTACCAGATCCCATCGACGAACCTGTGGGTGAAGTCGCAGACATACTCTTCAACAACAGTAGAAGTGGGAATGTATCTTTTTGGGGTGCCCTAGACCTATTAGATGCCCAAGAAACAGGGGGCATTCAGGCTCAAAACTTTTTGATATACGTCTTCTACAACAGTCTTTCGCTAGAGATGAGGGAGTTCTTCATTTCACCAGATTTCCAATCGAGCCTGATATACATTGACATGCCATTTATGGACGTCCAGAGGACTAAGGCTGCAACAGAACAAATTGACCTATATGCCAGCCAAGATACATCTGGGGCTCTTACGTCTTCCCCCCTGGTCGGTGTGGCTTCGATAACCATAGAGGTGAACGAACTGATAGTGGGGTCTCAATGGGATTCGCTAACATTCGCATTGCTATTCACGGTTATCACACTAGGGTTGGTTTTCAGAGACCTTAGATTCGCGCTTCTCACTACAATCCCTGTCGGCTTCACAGTTGGAATGCAATGGCTAGTCATGGACTCCGGAAGTGTCACGCTGTCCCTAGTTACTGTTATGATCGGCTCAATACTTGTAGGGGTCGGTGTAGACTTCTCTATACATATTGCCAATCGGGTGAAGAAACTAGGTGGAACACTTGATGCCATACAAACATCATGCGCTAGCACGGGCTTGAGCCTATTCGAAGCTACAGTCGTCACGGCCTCTGGAATGACCTGTGCCTACCTCATACCAATACCCGCGCTCAAACCATTCATAACTGTCATAATCATACTCCTCGTGGTAGCAGCGCTGTCCGCGCTACTTCTTCTTCCAGCAATATATTCATTTTTGGTAAAAACTGGAATTCCTCTGACTGGTGGTTCTACCTCCATGATCATGAAGATTTCAGGCAACTTCGTCAAGGACAACAATGAAGAAGTCCAGATACCAATATATGAAGCAAAAGAGGCGTGGTAAGGTATGAAATGGCTAATGAAAAGTGAATTAGATGTGTACCCCTGGAGTCAACTCTTGGAAGATGGTTCGACTCATTGGGATGGTGTTAGAAATTACCAAGCTAGGAATTTCATGAGAGATCAGATGAAAGTCGGGGACCTAATATTGTACTACCACTCCAACTGCAAACCACCCCATGTGGCTGGCGTGGCTAGGGTAATCAAGCGGGGTTATCCAGATCACACGTCATGGGACCCCGCCTCAAAATATTTCGATGCAAAATCAACGCCGGAAATACCCAGATGGTTCATGGTAGACATAGAACCAGTCACCGACATGGTACCAGTGCCTCTAGATTCAATGCGTCAAAACCCTGCATTGGATGGAATGCCCCTTTTAGCTCGAGGCCAGAGATTATCCGTCCAGCCTGTTGATGATGTATATTTCAACGAGATATGTACAATGGGCGGCCTCGATCCTGATCAGATCTAGCTCAGTATTCCTCAAGGGTGGGCGCGTCATTGGTGGACGGTCGTAATTACGGACGCTAAACCATCGATCTTCTCCACCCCGCTATCCCGAGGCATCCAGAGTCCCCGGTCGGGCTGCTCGCTTCCGCGCCTGACCTGATTCCCGGGCAACATAGTCACAAATTCCCTCCGGAATTTGCCTCTATCAACCTCGATCTCTCGGGGGCGAGGTATCTCAGTTAACCGATGACACATGCGTAATTCGTCTCCGCCGCCCTCTGACTTCGGGTCACCATATTGACGATTTGTGATCGAGAGCACGTCACCACTCCCCCTAGCCCGGTCCTCGGAGAAAGCAGTTGCATTTATACAAATCCGAATTAATCCACTGTTTCGTACTTTGAGGGACAACCGGTTTGGACTTGTGTGGCGATTATCTTCCATCCAGTTTCAGATGCTCTGAGCTTCCCCTCCACAGCGATAGTAGTGCCCTCCATCAATCCCTCTGGTACAGCTATACCGGTGGCATCAATGAAAACCTCACTCTCAGCGCCCGCGAGTATGAACGTATTGCCATCATCGGATATTGACTCAGGCTTGACGATCCCTCTAACGTGGACTTCATTGTTTTCATAGGTAGAAGAATCGCCTAACATTTCATCCACGGTAATTTGGGGAAGGGGTTGTGCTTGGATAAGCATAGCCAAAAGGAGAGTCGACAACAAAACGCCGACAACAACTAATCGACTCGTCCTGGTCGTGGCCACGATTAACGGTCAAGCAGGGCATTCATCAGACTTACCTATTGTTGTCCGAGAAAATACCCACTGCATCTTGGAGGTTTGTCAGGCCTTCTTGATGTAATTTACGCTTCAGTCCCCTGATAGTCTTCTTTACAACAGCAGGACCGTTGAAAACCAATGCTGAGTATAATTGTATGAGGGTCGCACCCGATGTAATTGCATCCCATGCAGATTCTGGTCCGTCTATACCCCCAACACCCACGATTGGATAATCATTTCCAACCCTCCTGTAAACCAAGCGTATTACCTCAAGGCTCCTATCTCTGAGAGGCCTGCCCGAGAGTCCTCCTGATTCGCTAAAGGCTCTGCGCGATCTTGTAGATGTGGGCATAGGCCTGGATGTAGTCGTGTTCACTGCGACAAAACCATCGATCCCATTTTTCATGGCGATATCAACCATCATGCCTATCTCGTCATCCTCCGCATCGGGGGATATCTTGAACAATACAGGACGTACCATATCTCTGCTAGATCGAAATTCATTGATAGAGGACAATAATTTGTCTAATTTATTGGAATCCCCCAGATTTCTCAACCCAACAGTGTTGGGTGAAGAGACATTGATGACGAACATGTCTCCAAAATCCCAGAGTTGGTGTAATGTAGCTATGAAGTCATCCTCTGGTTTGTTGTCCCTCATTGAGATCTTACTGCATCCGATGTTAAGGGCTAATGGTGTGCGTGGCCAACTGCCATTTTCCTTTGTCGCCAACAAATTCTTTCTGGTCTCAACAGCGCCAGGATTATTGAATCCCATTCTATTTACTAATGCCCTTTCGGAATCGGACCTGAACATCCTAGGTTTAGCGTTACCATCCTGAGGATGGTATGTTATGCCGCCACCTTCTATCCATGAAAATCCAATTGAGGGCCAAAGAGGCAATGCCTCACATTTCTTATCCATACCCGCCGCAAGCCCAAGAGGGTGTCTGAACCCAAGGCCAAATGCGTTTATCGGTAATGATGGCGTCCTATACAGACTCCCTAGCATTTTCTGACCGGGTAATGTGGAGGCTACCTTGGATCCAATCTTCAAACTCAGTGTATGGGCATTCTCTGAATCTAAGAACTTCAAAAAAGGTCTTACTAAGAGTCCGTAGGTCATGGTCTTACCATTCCTGTCGATGACAGGTTCTTCAAGGATTGGCGTCTACGACATGTGATGGACCGTATTATGGGGCCACGAGAATTAGCCAAAAGGATTCTCAGATCCAGAGGCATAATCTACAATGGAAGTCCCGCGGTGATAAGAGAGATTCGAAGAAGTCTACTTACAGCAACAGATTCCAATCCCAAAATTAATGTTGTTTTTGAAAGCGTGTTGGAGAATGATTCCGGCCTGACTGTTCTGAAATTTATGGGCGCTGAAGGTGCGATAATAGGAGGGTCTGAACCTCCAGATATGGATACTCTATGGTTGGGTCAGGAAACACGGGATCTCACTCAGGAAATTTCGACATCTATCGTTGAATTGGCCACAGCTGGCTATCCTGGTTGCTCAGGCTGCGTTGACGACGTTGATTGGTCAGAATCTCTTTGGCGTGACATGGTGTTAAAAGGCCGAGAATGACGAGCATCAAAAAACACAACACCCAGATGTGGGGGAGAAGGTGACCATGACCAGCCTAGTAATCGTAGAATCTGGTGCAAAGGGCAAGAAGATACAGGCATACCTTGGTTCAGAATACATAGTAGAATCATGCCGAGGACACGTCCAGGACCTTCCTGGCAGGGGCTACCCTGATCGCAAGCAAGCTAACAAGGCCATGTGGGCCTCCAGGAGTGATGCATTACCAGAGCCACCATGGGCATGGACAGACCATAGTGGTAAGAGTGCCCAAAATACAATCAAGTCCATGATTGCGAAGGCAAAGAAGAAAAAAGTAGAGACAATCTACATCGCAACAGATCCTGACAGAGAAGGCGAATTCATCGCATGGAGATTGGCAGAAATCTTCTCAGATTACAACACCAAGAGGGTGACATTCAATGAGGTCACAAAAAATGCCATACTGGAGGCCATAGAGACCCCCCGAGAAGTAGACATGAATCTGGTTAATGCAGCAAAAGTCAGGCGTTACATGGATAGGCTAGTGGGCTACAGGGCCTCAAAATTCTCAAGGTCTTGGAATCTCACCTCCATGGGCAGAGTGCAAACACCTACATTGGGAATATTAGTAGAAAGGGAATTAGAGCGGATGGGATTTGTTCCACAACCATTCTACGCTGTCACTGTTGATTCAAAGAATTTCAATTTTAAAGTGAGGTTTCACGAGAAAGAAGACCCCCAAGCATGGTTTGATACCTCAACAGAAAAGCCCCGACACCACCCTGATAGGACCAATGACGAAGAACTGGCATCAATCGCTGTAAAAGAAATAAATAAAGTTGAGAAATTGACCATCACAGAATCAAAAGCTGGGAAAAGAAGGTCCAAACCCCAGCTTCCATTCTCTACTCCAACACTATTGAGAACGGCTGGTTCGCATCCTAAGATAGGCTGGGGAAGCAAGAGGATCATGCAAGTCGCCAACGAACTGTACCAACAAGGTCTGATTACCTACCTAAGAACTGATTCCACGAGAACCAGTCCGGAAGCGAGATCCGCCATGGCTAGTTACATTGAAACACATATCGGCAAGGACATGTTACGGACAGAAAAGGATAGATTGCACCCAAAAGAAAGCTCGAACACACAAGACGCACATGAAGCAATACGCCCCACAGACCCTCACAATAGGGAGCCCGAGGGTTTGGAAAAACCCCAGCTTACCTTGTACAAGTTGATCTGGAGTAGATTTGCAGCTAGCATGATGATAGACTCTGTTTATTCAACAATCTCAATCAGAGGGTCAGTAGGGGATCTCGACAGGCCCCTGACTTCTAGCGCTTCTTGGCGGACGGTAGAGGGCTGGGAATGGGCCTATGGGTCATTGAGAGACACCCCTAGATTAAGTCCACCTGAGGATGATGTTGGAATAGGTTCTGAAATCACACTTATTTCGGATGAAAATTCACCTAGGATGATTATAGACGAAACAAAGCCGCCAAGCAGGTATAGACAACACACCCTCGTGGAAAGCATGCAGAGAGAAGGAATCGGGAGGCCATCTACCTATGCCACGACTGTCGAAAAACTTCTGGATGAGAAGAGGAAATATGTCACAAGTGAAAACGGCTCTCTTGTCCCGTCCGAGCGCGGAATGATGCTCTGGCAGGATATAGCTCCAATGTATGGTAATGATGGTAATAGAGGGGTGTTTGAATCTGACTTTACAGCCAGAATGGAGGATAGTTTGGATGGTATAGAACATGGTGGGCTAGAGGCACCAGATGTTTGGACCAACTTCGTCAATGAATTCTCCGAATCTCATGATGCAGCATTAGAGAAAAGAAGGTCCAAACCCACCCCAAAACAACTAACCTTCCTAAAACAACTCCTTCGCTCCCTCTCTGAGGAGGATCGGATGAAAACACTTGATGGACAGGAAGTTGAGGATATCGACGGCTCGACTGCTAAACGTATCATCGATGAACTCACTGAAAGAAACGTTGTAGCAGGACCATCGGATAAACAAATGAGTCTCATATACAAGTTATGTGATCAGTTAGAGATGTCCTATGAAGATGCAGCCAAGCTTGCCAATGTGGATTCATTTGATGATCTGACAGGGGGCAGGGCAGGATCCGCTTCGACCCTAATATCCAACTTGATAGCGATTCAAAATGAGAAGCCTAGGCCACCTACTGAAAGACAAATCAGTTATCTTAGATCATTACTAGAGAAATCTCAGACAGATGAGGCCGTATTCTGCAAAAGTAGATCTGTTGATAGCTTAATTGATATGGACGCTAATTCGGTCAGTATGTCTATACAGGAACTTCGTGATTTACTTGGAATAAAGGGTAGAGGCAAGAAAAGGAAGTGAAATGATCCAAGTAGATGCATTAATCATTGGGGCTGGCCCTATTGGGGGATACCTTGCAAAAAAACTATGCCAATCAGGGTATACAGTATTGATGATTGAAGAGCATAATCAGATTGGAAGGCCGTTTCAATGTGCAGGCTTGGTAAACCCTGGTTCGATGGAAAAGGTTGGTCTTGAATCAACAGCTCTGACTAGGATTTGGGGCGCTAGAATCCACGGTCCCGGCGGGACCTTGGTGGAAATAGGATCACCTGAGAGGACCAGGACATGGTCCGTCTGCAGGAAACTGTTCGATGAGGCTGTAGTTGCCCAAGCAATATCTGCAGGCGGTTCGCTCATGCTAAACTCTACACCAAAAGGAACATCAATCTCAGAGGAATATGTCGTGACTACTATATCCACTGATAACACAGAATTGACGGTCAAATCTAAGGTTGTTTTGGGGTGTGATGGAGCGCATTCTTGGGTCAGAAGATATCATCGAATGGGAAGGGTAAGGGAGACCATGATAGGATTCCAGATTGATGTGACGGGGTATCTACACAAAGAGGGTAAACTTGACATGTATACTGGTCAACAAATCGCGCCAGGTTTCTTTGCATGGGCTATACCTACGGGGACAACGACTAGGATCGGCACCTTCAGCAGGCCCGACCTCTTGGGGGGTAAGTCTAGTGAGGAAACCCTTGCTGAGTTGCTCAATCATAAGTTATGGAAAGATAGGTTCGAGGGTTGTTCTGAAGTCGGGAGGTACTGTGGACCGGTTCCAGCAAAACCGATAAAAAAACCCGCAATTGGTAGAATCTTGCTCTTTGGTGATGCCGCAGGTTTATGCAAGCCTACAACGGGTGGAGGAATAGGGCCAGGATTCACGCACATTGACAATAGTATGGCATTGGTATCTACCTTGATCGAATCAAATAACGTTGATTTCAATGCAACCGATAGATGGGCTAGACAAATCATCAAACCCATAACGAGGAAACACAACAGAGCACGAGCTCTAAGGGATGCGTTTCTGACCAACAGCACAGACGAAGAATTAGAGGCTATTTTCAAAATATGGGCCCGGCCTGAGGTAATAGCCCTTATACAAAAATACGGGGAGATTGAGAACCCCATACCATTGGGCCTGAAGATGCTCAAAGACGTACCAGAATTCAGAAGAATAGCCCTTAGAGCAGCTAACTCACTTGTATTTGCGTGATATCATGACACTTTCCAAGATTTCAATGAGATATCCTCCCTTTGACAGGGATAGAACAAATCCTGCTGAATTGGACGTAATGGAATGTGTCGTGAGAAGCGATTCTCATTTGGAAGAATCAATAGAGATAGGGGAAGTTTCTGGCTGGCATGCCCATTGGAAACCATTTGATGAGGAGTATAAGGGTGAAATCAGGGATATTGTTGTTAGCTCCGAGCCGGGTGAAATGATTATTTCTAAACGGCGAGGGTGGTTCATAAAACCCGATCCCCTCCATAGATTCTCAAGAAAGGTATTGCCATTCGGTGTCTTTGCCATTTTCTCGGCTCTCATACTTCAGGCTGTTTTTGGGAATCAATTAGGGAGGATCCCGGTCCTTGGCGATATTCTAGGGACTCCTATCGCCATCGGACCTCTGGATTATCCTGCGATTCTCTTCATAGCATTTCCACTATTCATAATACCTATTCTCCTAAGAATCATCTCAAACTTGAGAGATATCAGAATGCAACGGAGGTTGAATTCCAATCCATTGGAAGACATGAGATTGGTAGCCACATACAACGATGGAGATATAATTCTGAAAATCGACCACTGTCCCACGAATTTCATACCCCATCGTGCACGGGTAGTCGTTGGAATGCTAGTGCCAGAGAGGAAGGAACTCCTTGATGTGGTCAATAGGGGTGCGGGGGGGCAACCTCCACCAGGACTTTCAACCCCCACTCCCGTTTTCCTTGTCGCGCTTGGGGAGTCTGATGGTTCCAGCGTTGGGGAATCAGTACCCATGGCTTTGGATAATTCAGGTAGTTTGTTATTGGAGCCGTTGAGAGTGTCAGCTTCCGGTAAATGGGTAAACATATCAGCAGGCGAATCCGAAATCAACCTTTTTGAGCCAGACGTTGTTTGGCCAGGATCGATATATTCACCATTATTTTCGATTCATTGGGAGGTTCAAATCATAGGTAAAAAGACCTCACAACGAAAACATAGTGCTGATAATGGGTCTGACGTAAACATAGGTTGGTCTCAAGAAATTATCGTTCCGCATAGAGGCGAGAAAATCTCGATTCCAGATATGCCCCTCTCTGCGGTAAGAGATCTAGATCCAATAGGAGATTGGCCTGTTTAGATTAAATTATAATCAGAATCTCGCTTTTTCGGTGTAAATCCTGCAGATGTGATTATTCTTCTCAACTCTTGTTCATCCACAGAGGTCCTCGTTGTACCAGATGCGGATACTACATTTTCCTCCATCATTGTAGACCCTATATCGTCGGCGCCTGCGAACAAACCCAACTGCGCGATCTCAAGCCCCATTGTGGGCCAAGATGCCTGGATATGCGGTATGTTGTCTAGGTACAATCGTGAAATGGCGACATGCCGAAGATATTCCACGGCTCCAGCACCCATCTCCGTTCTATTGCTGCCCCTGTTCCGTTTACCAAATGAGTTGTTTTCCAACTGGACAGGCCATGCGATGAACGAAGTAAACCCCCGATGACCATTAGAAATCGCCTTGTCCTGTAAAACCCTAATTTTATCCAAATGGGATATTCTTTGATTGAGAGTCTCGCCAAATCCTATAACGTTCGTAGCTGATGTTGTCAGGCCAATGGATTGAGCCTCCCCCATCACCCTTAGCCAATTTTGGGACGAACCCTTAATTGGGGATATATCTGATCTAACCTCATCTACTAACATTTCAGCACCACCTCCAGGAAGACCCGTCATTCCCGCTGATTTCAATTGAGTTAGCACCTCAAATGTACTGAGTCCAGTCACATCGGCGATTCCTTCTATCTCAATAGGTGAGAAACAGTCCATTGCAATACTGGGATGCCTCTTCCTAAGTTCGGTCAACAGGCCTGTGTACCATTCCATTCCTAAGTCGGGGTTGACGCCACCCTGCATCAGGATCCTTGTACCACCGATAGCCTCTAGTTCCCTGATTCTATCGCTTATTTGGTCCGTGGTTTGTGTGTATGCCTGGGGGTGTCCTGGGGGACGATAGAAGGAGCAGAATTGGCAGTTAATTGTACAGGCATTTGTGTAGTTGATATTTCTATCTACAAGATATGTCACGATATTCTCTGGAGACATGACTCTCCGCCTTTTGTCGGCGAGATTGAGTAATTCAAAAAAGGGCTTTTTTTCATACAATTCTAAGGCTTCGCTAAAAGTCATCCTTGGGATATCGGGCGTAGTCAAGGACCCTATTGCCGCCATGCTATACGTCCATTCCAACATTATTCTCTATATCAACAACGGTTTTTGGACAGCCAGCGGATAATATTTCTGGGTCACTTTCTGTGACTAAAACATCATCTTCAATCCTGATTCCAATACCTGCATATTTTGGATCAATATTTAGGTCCTCGACCCATTCTGGGAAATACAGGCCCGGCTCAATTGTGAGCACCATGCCTGGCTCAAGTAGCCTACCATCATCGTTTCCAGTGGGCTTTGTGATACCCACATCATGAACGTCAAGACCAAGGGAATGACTGGTTCCGTGCATAAAAAATTCCCTCACACGGCCATCGTAATTTTTCCCTATCGCTTCCTCAATGGAACAATCTAACACACCCAATTCTACGAGGCCCTTAGCCAATGACCTCACGGCAGCCTTATGGGGGTCAGACCAATTTTTACCCGGCCTACACATATCTATGGCTTCCATTTGCGCCGTGAGTACAATCTCGTAGAGATCTCTTTGTACCTGGGAGAATTTTCCCCCAACGGGCCAAGTTCTAGTGATGTCAGAGGCGTATCCATGAACTTCGCATCCCGCGTCTATGAGGATTAGGGATCCATCATTGACTGAATCTCTGTTCGCATGATAATGGAGTATAGTTGCGTTATCGCCACCAGCGACAATGGAGCCATAACTCGGAACCGATTGATTCTTCATAAACGTGGATTCGATCAGAGATTGAATCTCGGACTCGTTAGAGTCGCCTTGGGTATTTCTCATAGCGTGTATGTGCGCCTTAGAAGCGATAATGGCTGCCTCTCTCATGATCGATATCTCTGATTCAGATTTTCTGATACGCAATTCTGATAATAATGAAGATGGGTCAATTATCGCTCTGGGTCCCTTGCCTGTCACAGTCTTCTCTCTTGATTTGGTTGTGACCAATGTATTCACCATTGTGTCTAAGTCCTTGTCGTGTCCTTGCTGAATGTAGATAGTGCTTTTCGTTTGCATCCATCCTTCTAAAACATCAAGGCGGCTCTCCCAATCTCGAGCATAGTCAACAGGCCATCTTTCCTGAGCTCCAGATAAGCCGACTCTCCTCCCTTCCCACCTCTCTGCCAATTCATTGTTGTCCTGGACAAACAATGTGGTTTTCCATTCAGTACCATCGTGATGGCCTACGAATAGAGCTTTTGGCTCCTCCCATCCTGTTAGATACAGAATGTCAGATGAGGCCCTGAACGGAAAGTGAACATCGTGTGATCTGACTTTCATCTTATTCGTTGGAATCAACAAGATACTGTTAATATCTAACTGTGAAAGAAGTGCAGACTGCCTCCTGAGATACTCTGGCTCTGGGAATACAGGTCCGTCCGGCATGAACGTTGGTAATCCTGGATCTACTTGAGTATGTGGTCTGTTTCGTCAACCTTTGGGGGACCATTTTGGTATAGTGAAATTTGATCGTCGATATTTGTATATTATGGACACGAGCAAAAGGGTAAGGATCGAAAGGATAAGGAAAACTAGTGTATCATCAGATGTGTTGTCTTGTTGTGTGAATTTGAATTGTGTAGATGATTGGGAACCATCGTTGTCTATCACAATTAATGTAGCGACCCTTTCGTCTCTATCCCCCAAGGGCCACTCATGTATCACATGCCTGCAGCCCTGTAACCAAATTTCCGATTCCATGTACCACTCGCATGCAATTCTGTCCTCATCCCCAGTGTTTGTCGCATATGCTGTAATTTCCCAAGGGCCTAATTCCTCTGGTTCAATGATAATTGAATCCTGTGTGATTTTTATGTCCCCGAAGTTAGCCTCTACAACGGGATTAGTGTCGATAATTCTGATGCTCCTTTCCAATGATGCTGAGTTTAGGTCACCATCGTACACGGTCAACCTAATGCTGTAAGTACCAGCCTTGTCGACTGAAAGGTTGGTCATGCTCCCATTCCCTATGGCCGTAGTGGGTATGTTCTCTGTCCCCAACATAACTGACCAGATGTAGGTTAAGTCCTGATTACTATCTGGATCGTAACTCAGAGAGCCATCTATGAGCAATGGGTTGGAATCCTCATTTTGTTGTTCCGGTAAATCGAAAATTGGTACTGGGGGGATTGTATCAGAATCTGCTTCCTCTCCGAGTACGGGCGAAGGAAGTAAAGATGATATTAAGACTAAAAAAAACAGTGTGGTAATGGAACCGGGAATGTGGTATCTTGTTATCACATCCTGAACCCATTATTCACACGTATGAAGAATACGGGTTATTGTTCATCTATCAGATATTTGCATCTTCCATGAAATTTCATCTATTCTCAGCATTAGTGACTCCCTAGTCAATATAGAATCGCCGTGTTTTGACTCAAGTATGCAATCACAAGCCGCACTAGCTAATATTGATGACTCGACTAAATTATGGCCATTTCCAAGGGCGAAGGAAATAGCGGATGCTGCAGCATCATGTAGACCAATCTGTTGCCTGGGATTGATTATGGAAGAGGGTGTGAAAACTCTTCGACCATCACTGTGATAGAGGGTAACACCGGAGTTACCGCCTAGTACAAGAATAGCCCCCCAACCGTGTTGCTTTACTAATTCCATGGCTGCATCTCGGGCATTTTCCTTTCCCAATCTTCTCCGAAGTAAGTCTAGCCCCCTCCTTTCAAAGATCACAATTGTAGCGCCGCCACTCCTATCAAGGCCAGTTAACTTCGGGTCCATCACCACTGGAATGTTGTGTTGAACGGCTTCTTTAATCAGGTTTCTTGCAGATTCTTTGGTGATTACGCCTTTGTCATAATCAGATATCACAATGGCAGTAGAACCCTTCACCCCCTGAACTGCGCCGTTTCTGATCCGAGATGTTATATTTTCAGGTATCCCATCAGGATCTTCTATGTCAGTTTGTAGCATAATCTGAGGCCTATCCAACAAACTCTCTCTCGATCCAAAATATCTGGTTTTTACCATAGTTAGGTGATTTTCTATTACTTGAACACCAGAAATATTCACCTCCAATTTCTTTAGATTGTTGAGTATGGTGCGGCCATCGACATCATTTCCAACGGCTGAATGGAAGTCTACTGTTATTCCCAGAGAGCTAAGACTCTGTGCTATGTGAGCAGCTGCGCCTGCGTTTTCCTCTGTTCGGGTTATTTTCAGAACTGGAACAGGTGCCGTTGAATTTAGATTATTTGCGTAACCATGATGATATCTGTCAAGCATCACATCGCCAATCAATACAACTCTCTCATTATCCGATGTTCTCAAGGTCTCGGAAAGTCTCTTCAGTATGGTTATCCTTTCTTCCACGCTAAGATCTAGGTCGGTCACGTTTGTACCGCACTGATCACCAACAAAGAGGTTTGGGGGAACCGACGAGTCCAAGGACTAATACGACACCCGGAGTCTATGGACGAGGAGCTTTACACTGTTGTAAGGACTGAGTCAAGAAAATGGTGGGACAGATCATCATTGGGAAGACCGGATAAAGGGGGGCTAATTCTTACACCCACTGACATCATTTTTTGTCATATGCATCGAAATATGAGCTACCCGAAATTGGATTGGCTAAAAGAAATTTTACCAGATCGGCCAGAATTGATCTTTGAATCATTGGTCAATGAAGCACTAAGATCCCCAGGAAACAAGGTCGTATGGCATGATCATTTCGAGCCAATGTCCTTGTCCTATGCGACTGGAACAAACGCTCTGAGGTGGAATTCGAATAGTCACCCTGACAAGGGGCCACCTGATAGTGAAGTTAGATGGTTCCATGCTAGATCCTATTTCCAACCTAGGGAGTTACTGGATTGGACCAAAGAAGTGAATGAGGTTGGGAGATTAGCTGAGATTCTAATAGTGGACGACGATCTTGACGTAGTCAGTTATAGGTTGCAGGAATTTTCCCCCAATGGAGAAGCATCCAAGGAAGATCTGAATTCAAGAAAAAGTATACAACTCATTGAAGGGTCTAGTTTTATGTCCATAGAAACCCAAAAAAAATTACCGTCATACCTAGGCGGATATGTAATTGACGAAAACCAACTTCAGCGAAATAAGGACATGAAAGAACTAGTTTACCGGGATCTCTTGGATAGGGGACTATTTGTACGAAGCGGTTTCAAGTATGGAGTCAGATGGAGGGCCTACGCTAGCTCTGATTTTTCTGATCATGCCCCATGGCTCATAAGTCAACCCGACGCCTTACCATCAAATTGGATATCTGCTTGTCAGGGATCCAGATTGGCCTCCGGTGTTGGGAAAACTATGTTGTTACCAGTAGTTCAAAAAACCGTCAGATATCTTGGTGTCTTGAGGCCGCCATCTGATGCTAGATGGAATCTGAATAGACGTAATTAAGTTCCTCATGTGCCACTGATCCTACAGCTATATTGGTATCGTTTTTATCAATCTTCTTTTGTGATTTATATGAGGATAAAGCCAGTAACAATATCGCTACAGAGATGCCATTTGATGGAGTTGAAATCCAATCAAGAAACGGTATGTCGTTCAATCTAGATTCGGTGTATAAGACAAACGGCAAGTTCGTCTGAATCCCATTATTATCGACAAGTACTACCTCACCTCTCGCTAACATGCTGGCTCCCAATAGGCCATTAGGGGTTATCGAGAGTGGTATGGGTTCGCCTGATTCCAATGAGACAACAGATTCGATTTCAACCACACGAGACGCAGGGCCATCTATGTGTAGGTTGTAAAACATGGTTCCCGACCCAATCATCACAGTCTCGAGCATTATGGTTTGATCTTTTGTTGAGTCGATGTCAAGTCTAACCTCTCTTTCCACGATTTTGTGTTCCACAAGGTACCATTTAGTCAGAAAGTCAGCGTCTACGATGACCTCTCCTTCCGGATCTACACAACCAACGGTCAGTTCAAGGGTCCCCTTTGACCTAGACGTATCAGATAATTCTAGCACAGTGAAGTTGTAATTACCATTAGTGAGAAATTCGCGAACTATCAGTCTATCAGATTCAGATGGAGACCATTTTGAGTTAATTTCTAATTCACACTCATTCTCCAGAAAAACGTGAGCAGACAGTGACTGATTCTCCAACAACACGATGGGGGATCGTTCGATAGTTGCGAGAACTTCAGGCTTTGAAATCCTCACGTCTATCAATGCATTGCCATCCTGAATATGGGCTATTTCTACTGACCATGGCACTAGTTTGCCCGATGAGTCTCTTATTTGGATTCCTTGATTACCAAGCATTGAGCCTGCTTGGAATGTATCTGTGTGTTCACCATCATTGTCACCCAATATTAGGGCATCATTGGCATCAGCTTCTATTATGTAAGTCCAGGGAAATTGAGGGTTGGAGTTCAGCATGTTTTCCTCTATGTCCCCGTTTGCCGTATCTTGGTATTCAATCAAAATCCCATTTCCAGGTAAACCTCGATCAAAACCGGTGTTATCTCGATAGGTCATGAATACCGTCTCGCTGTCAGATACTGGAATGGCTGCAACATCGCCAGTCTGGCTGAACGAGGATATAGTGTAACTAGAATTTTCTTGGACATCAATTTCGATAAGATCTCTGCCCGGGTCGATTATTGACAGGGTAGACGCAGTAGGTAGTGCTGGGATTGAGCCGCCGCCATTCCAATTGCCGCTCGCCATGATCCCCCAGTCCCCGATACCATTCCAGTCCCTTGAGGGTACATCGCCATGCACATCGTAGAGGTCATATCCCCCCATTTGATGTAGCATCTCGTGAATTATTGTCCCGATACCAGATTTTACCGAAGATATGGTGTAATGTTGAAATCTAAAGCCGTTGTGATGGACTTCCTCGTCCAGATAGGAAAAATGGGACCATATTGAATCAGGGCCACCTCCTGTTTCCTGAGGTTCTGAATCATGTAGGAACAGAACCCTATCTATCACCTCGTCACCATCCAGATCAGATTCCCCATTGAGGATGTAAGAAGGGATATTTTTGATAAAGTCGATTATCAGGTCTTGAACTAAATGATCTCGCTCAACAATATCTGAACCATAATGATCAATAGAATAAGTGGGAGTATGCAAATAAGATATCATATAATTGAGATCAGTCCTTCCAGCGCTTGCCTGTCGTAAATATGCGGCGGCGCCATCTTCCCCCTCCATCATCTCCCTTATCTCCATCTCTAGAACTCCTGCTTCTCCAGAGTATTCGTCGAGGTCATTGAAATTGATGGGCACTATCAGCCAAAACTCATCGTCCTGTAATGGCACCAAATCAGCCCGATCGATTTGTTCATTGTTATCCCTAGCGAAGATAGAGTTAATGTCGTTCGAGTTCAATTGAATGGTTGATATGGCGATCATCGCGAGGACTAACCCAACCTTCCTTGTGACCCCCATGCCGGCTACGAACTGATTTCTGGTCTTGAAAGGAACCCTGCCCTGCATATCTTATTCTCGCACTTTATTCGTGTGGAAACTATTAGAGATACGTTTTGAAGCCTCCTCAGATAGGATTGCTAAACCGAAGATGATTACTGCTCTCAAACCGTCGAAGTTGTCTGCCATCGCTACAATCAGTAATGCCCCGAATATCAAATGGAATCTCATTCTTATTGTTGTATTATGTTCAATATCGGGGATTAGGATCCTTGTTGTCGTTAGTATGCATATCAGCGTGATCATGATTGTGAATATCCAAGAGGCAGATAAGGAAAACTTAGCGATGGACACGGGGTCTATCATTGCCTCAACACCCTCCATTTCGTCTGATAATACCGCGATGGAGGCTGCCTTGGGTGTCATGTAGATTATCGATATTATTGCAATTGGTATGACTACTGAAACCGTGATGAATAATTTTTTGATTGCGCGCTTCTCTCTCTCCAGCAAGCCACTCTCCATGAATAGGTAGAGTCCTCTACAGAGTAGTGGAAATGACAAAATTAACCCGATTAGTATAGAGGCGGACCATCTCATCGTGTACCAGTCGTATGGGGAATAAAGTGTCAATATCAGGTTGTCATCGTTTGAGAAAATCTCAATCCATTGTTCTATCAGACCTTGAATGTAAAAGCTGATAATCATTGATAACAGGCTACACAGAAGAATCGAGGGCATAATTGAGGCCCGGAGGTCCCCTAGGTGCTGTTGGATTGTTTTTTGGGGCTGCAGATCGATACCTCATAGCATGTCCTTGGGAGCGAGTGGCGCCCTAGCCGCCAATATTGTCCTGTAGATACCATATGCTGCCCATGCCGAGCAGAAATACGCTACACCAGTCAAAAACCAATTGTAGTCCTGGGCGGTCCATGAAACGGCAACGTAAAGTGCAATCAGGCATGCTATCGCTCTGCGAGTAGCTTGTGGGTAAGCGAGTTCCAATGCTAGTGGCTCCGGTCCTTCATCGTACCGCCTTTCCAGAATCTCTTTTTGGAAGACAGCACCTACTATGAGTGCAACTAGGGAGGCCCAGTACAGTTGATTACCATTAGAGAAGACTGCATTCGCTATTCTAGATTGTCGCTCTTGTTCTTCGGCTTCAGGCGATTCTTCTATGAGGAAAAGTGCATCATATGAACCCACAGACACGGTTCTTGTTTCCAGAGTAGCGGCATTGTCATCATTCTCGATAGTCCCTGGGGCATTGATGGTGAATGACAGCATGTTCCAGTAATCATCATCACCCGGTGCTCCATCACCGTTGACTGAATTACCAGCTACCCAAAAGTGAATGTCACCCTCGTCCGCCGCGGGGGCTTGCCACGTCAATGACCAGATTCCTGTATCGGAGGTTTCGGAATGGGAGACGTCACCTTGAGAATCCTCTGCTATTCTTAGTTCCTGATCGTCTTGCCATGTGAAAGTACCAACATCTCCAGATGTTATGACAAATCCAGCTTGGGTATTACCATCATCACCAGCAAGGGTGTGGGAATCTGCGACCTGAATGGTAAAGTCATAGATCTCCGAGGTAGCGTACTGAATCGGTACCCCTGTGACCATAACTACAGCTCGGTCAGATATCTGTCCGTTATTATGACAACTACAACCATATTCGGCCGTAGGGTTTCCATCCCCATTTAGGTAGGGGGGGCCTCCGCTGTTGCCCAATGCTGGCAGGGACAGTAGACAGATTGTGAACAGCGCTAATGCAGTCCGACGGAGTACCTGATTCCCCATGGGACCCCGCCATAATCTTGCACTCATAATCGTTCCTCGGTTTAAGTCGTCAATACTCTTTAATTGCGGTATTAAGCTCTGTCATCATCTTCTTGCCGTCGCCGAATAGCATCATTGTCTTGTCCATGTAAAATAGGTCATTGTCCACACCAGCGTAGCCAACTGATAGACTCCTCTTGATGATGACTACGGTTCTCGCTAAATCAGCATCTATAATTGGCATTCCCGCGAGTGGACCTTCTCCTGATCTCGCTACTGGATTGCATGTATCGTTCGCCCCGATTATCACAGCTGCATCAGACTCAGGCAACTCTGGGTTGATCTCATCCATCTCTATGAGCTGGTCATATGGGACGCTGGCCTCAGCCAATAACACGTTCATGTGACCGGGCATCCTACCAGCGACTGGATGTATGGCATACTTTACCTCGGTCCCAAATTTCTCAAATAACAAATCTGCAAATTCTTTGACTTGATGCTGACATTGGCTCACAGCCATTCCGTAGCCCGGTACAATTACGACCTTTTGCGCTCCGTCCAGAATCATTGCAACTTCGTCGGGATCACTACCAACTTTGGTTCTGGTGACAGATTCTTTTTCCGAGCCCCCAAATGATTTGAACAACACATCGATTAGCTTCCTATTCATTGCTTTACACATAATGAATGTAAGAATTAGGCCGCTAGCTCCGACTAAGGATCCTGCTATGATCAAAACAGGGTTGGAAATAATGAATCCAGTAAAAGCGGCTGCAATACCAGACAAAGAATTCAGAAGACTAACGACCACAGGCATATCGGCACCACCTATTGGTAGGACAAGGATGACCCCTAGTATGCAAGAAAGGAGTATGAGGGCCCATATTATCCTAAGATCGTCTGGAGTAATTACAGAGAGATAGATCATGTAGAATGCAGTGCCAACTGCAATTGCCTTGACGGGATTGAGCCATGATGGCCCCCATGTCGGAAATCTTCTCCATTTGCCAAGGATGTTGAATCCACCTTTGAGCTTGGCAAAGGCAACGAGAGAACCTGTCAGGGTCATCCAACCTACTAGTGCCGAAAGGCCGATCGCAGTCCAGGCAACGTGAAGCTCCAACCCCTTCGGTATGGTTTCTGCCTCTATCGCAGAGTAGATTTCTGCTAGTGCTACCAGTGCGCTGGCCGCCCCGCCAAAACCGTTGAACAATGCCACGAGTTCCGGCATTCCAGTCATCTCGACACGTATTGCGAGCCATGACCCTATCACGGCCCCAATTATTATCCCCGATACGATCAGTACGGGAGACGATATGAGTTCAGTCTCAAGTAATACTGTCACAACTGCCACTAGCATACCAATGGCCCCCATCTGATTGCCTCTGGGAGCGGTTCTGGGGTGGCCCAGCATCTTCAGACCGAAGATGAAGAATGAGGCTGAAATCAGGTATCCAACTTGATACCACTGGGGATCCACCTAGTCATCCCTCCTTTTTTTCTTGCCCGCAATCATCTGTAGCATCCTGTTGGTCACGGCAAAGCCACCCACTACGTTCACTGTAGCTAGGACAAGAGCGAGGAATGCGATAATACCGGATATTTGGGTTTGGTCGGCTTCGTATAACACATTGGCACCGATAATGGCTCCCACTATGCTGATTCCGGATATTGCGTTGGCGCCACTCATGAGAGGAGTATGAAGTGTGGGTGGAACTTTTGTGATTAGTTCGAATCCAAGGAATATGGCAAGTGCGAATAGAGTCAAGCTAGCGATTAGTGTTGTGGGTTCCATCAGACCACCTCGGAAAGTCTGGTTTGGTTGTCATGGATTTTTCCATCTCGACAAACGAGAACTCCACCCATGCCTTTGACGTAGAAATCTGTATCGACTGGTGCCCCAACCAGGATGTCATCAGATTCTGACATGGTGAATTCTCCATCATCAACGAGTGAGGTAAGGAATGAAGTTAGGTTATTTGAGAATAACATGCTTGCTGTGTTAGGTATGGTTCCCGGAAGGTTGCAGATTCCAATAACCCGAACACCGTTTTGAGTTGTGATGATTTCATTCTTGACAGTTGCTTCGCAATTCCCGCCGACGTCTGAATTCATATCAACTATCACAGAACCGGGTTTGAATGCGCCTACGGCTGATTCTGGTATGGTAATTGGTGCCGGCCTACCAAATATCCGAGCGGTGGTGATAATAAGATCTGCATCCATAGCCACTTCGCAAACGGTTTCGTTTACTTTGTTGATGAATTCTGGGGTAAGTGGTTTAGCATATCCGGAATCGTCTTCAAAATCATCCATTCCGTCGACGTGTATGAAACGCCCACCGACAGATTCAATCTGCTCTGCAGCTGATTTTCTAACATCTGAGGCAAAGACCACGGCACCCAATCTCTTTGCAGTGGCTATGGCCTGAAGACCTGCAACCCCTGACCCCATGATTACTACTTTTGATGGTTTAACAGTGCCAGCAGAGGTGGTCATCATTGGTATTGCCTTTGGTACCATCGAGGCACCAAGAATAACAGACCTGTACCCTGCTAGATTATCTTGGCTAGAGTTTACGTCCATAGATTGGGCCCTTGAAATCCTCCTGGGGATCATGTCAAGGCTCAACAAGGTGATTTTCTTATCGTTGCATATCTTGACCCGCTCAGGGTTTCTGAACGGATCGGCAACGCATACCAATACACATCCGTCAGGTGTATCCTCAAGGTTGGGAAAACCAATAGAGACCAAAATGTTGGCTTTGACAACCTCATTTCGATTAACTACCTTGGCACCCATAGTTTCGTATTCCGAATCGGAATGATTTGATCTATCGCCAGCACCTGTTTCGATGTTTACTTCAAAGCCGGCTTTGATGAGTTTCTTGATGGAATTAGGGACAATTGAAACCCGATTTTCAGCATCGTTTTCCCTAATTACTCCTATGCGCATTGTCAGCATCCTCCTGCTAGGCCATCCCAAGTTGGTCCATGCTCACATAGGCACCTCTTGAACACGTCGGATGATCGCACATTTAACCCAAACTTGAGAAAGCCCAAGTACCTGCTCCTAGAGGGTAGAACATGAGTACAGGAAGGAGGACGATAGCAGTCATAGGTGCAGGTAATGTCGGTGCCACGTGTGCCTTTTCACTTGCGGAGCGAAAATTAGGGAATATTGTCATGCTAGATATTTTCGAGGGATTTGCTAAAGGGAAAGCACTGGACATGAGTCAAGCAGCCCAGATCCTAAATTATGACGGAATCGTGACAGGAACCTCATCGTATGAGGATATTGAAGGTGCTGAGGTCGTAGTGGTAACCTCCGGCTTCCCCAGAAAACCCGGTATGACGAGGGAGGACCTAATTTCAAAAAATGCCTCAATCATAAATGAAGTAGGCGCAGGAATAAAAAAATACGCCCCGGACTCGGTTGTAATTGTTGTCACAAACCCATTGGACCTGATGACATATCACATGTGGAAAGCTACTGGCTTCCCACATCATCGAGTTGTGGGACAGGCAGGCATCTTGGATTCCGCCAGAATGACGCATTTTGTAGCTGACGCCTTAGGAGTTTCAAACGAAGACGTACATGCCATGGTGCTAGGGGGCCATGGGGACACAATGGTACCACTACCGAGATATACAACTGTCTCGGGGATACCAATTACACAATTGTTAGATTCTGAAACGATAGAACAGATAGGCATCAGAACAGCAGGTGGAGGAGGTGAAATCGTCAAATTACTGGAGCGTGGATCCGCGTTTTACGCACCTGGCAATGCCGCGGCTATAATGGCAGAATCAATTTTGGAGGATAGGCGTAGATTGCTACCCTGCTCCGCCTACTTGACAGGGCAATATGGGTTAGAAGACGTCTACATAGGAGTGCCAGTGGTACTTGGAAGGAACGGAGTTGAAAATATCGTAGAGTTAGATTTGGAGGAGTCAGAACTGGCAAGTCTCCAAAAATCTGGAACCTTTTACAAATCCCAATTATCAGATGTTCTTGGATGGGGATAGCATCAAAGATACTGAACACTATGTCCATTTGGAACACGATGGAAGGATTCTACTCGTGGATAAAGATGGTAGTGGGCCAAAGAAAGCCCGTCCCGGGAGGCAATATCATGATCAAGGGGATCTAATGAGGCTCCCGACACCCACAGAGGTAGCTAAGATGGGTATTGGTTACGTACCTAGAAGAGTCAACATCTACACCTTGGGGAATCGCAATGTAAAGATCGAAGTGTCGACACCAGATATCCCTTGGCCCTCAGATTGGGCTCTGAAGGATTCACTGATTTCTGATAATGCAGTTGACCCCGTTGCCAGAGAGTCGGTCTACAGGACAATGCACAGGGTTGTCAGTAAAGTCGTACTAGTCAACGAAGATGGGCAGGTTCTACTAGCGAAAGTCACACGTGGTTTTTTTGCAGGATTCTGGACATTACCTGGTGGATTCGTAGACTATGGTGAACATCCGAGAGACGGTGCCATCAGGGAAGTGAAAGAAGAATTGGGATTGGTGATCTCAATACCAGACCATAATGGAGAGACAGGGCGTAGAACCGTGGAGAATTGTGAATTTGTACTAAAGGAGGCAATATTCAACGAAGAGGGGATCGATTGGATATCACTCACTTACAAATCAAATTTTGTTGATAGCGGCCAGAGAATTACTCCTAAGGACGACGAAATAGAAGAGGCGAGATGGTTCGACGTGGGTGAAGCCATTGACAGGTCAATATCGGTTTTCGATAGGGATGCCATAATGACCTTGGTGGGTACTGATCAATCATCCTCGGATTCCCAAGATTCTATTTGACCCACCAACAAAGAGATGAAATTGTGAATATAGCCGAATGCAAGGGAAAATACTGCACCATGTACCAGCATGTCTGAGGCTGATGCAGTGGATACAATCGATTCACCGGCGATGCTAGCACTTGAGAACCATGAAAATAAGATCCCTAGGCTGAAACCTTGTGTGAACCAGTTCATCTGCCCCCCCCATCGGCATAGATTGCGACTGCGTTTTGCCTATGAACCTCACCTTCATGGAATTTGGTGGGCCTGCCTGGATTCGAACCAGGGTCAAATGCTCCCAAAGCATCTAGCATAGACCAGACTAACCCACAGGCCCGTGGATATACTCACCGAAGGGCGAAGAGAACATGAACCTAACCTAGAAATCCAAGACAATCCAAGATCTGGGTCCGGTCCTAGATAGCATGCCTTCAATCTCAGCGATTGCCACACAATTCAATAGATCTTGCTTGCTATGACCGTTTTCATCGAAATAAACTTCCAGTTTGCTCATTGAGATTTCTGAGTTTTGGTTTGAGAGCTCTATGATGGCCTTTGTGAATGTTTTCGAAGGATCGTTCTTTTTTTCGTTTTTTGGATAAGTCTTACTTTTTTTTATTCGCTTATCCAATTCCGATCTCAAATCCTGTGGCATGTTTGCAATTTTAACAGAGTTTGCTAATTCTCTTCCTGTTTCATGTGTAGACTCTGTCACCATATTTTTGATTGATCCGCACCGTCCACACGAAAGCCGCTTGCCAATCATGCCACCAGTGGCGAATCCACAGCTGCATCTTGCCAAGATGTATTTTCCTGCCATTGGTTCTATGTGAGAACAGGAGGTTCATGAGTATTGACCGATACCCCGTATATAGGGCGGCTTGCAGGATGAGAAGAATTTTCGCCATACTCTCAGCATTACTAATTGCGTCTTTATCTATGATCGTGGTAATCGAAAATAGATCCTTTACGACACTATCATGGGGATTGCTTCTAGTCATACCAATGGCCCTGGCAGTTGGAGTTGGGTCCCACGGGAGGAGCATGGAGGTACCGAGATTCCTCGGGGGGCCAGTTTCTGATGTGGAGCCAAGAAAGGTTCAGGAACAGGAAATTGAGCCGGATGACCTCCCTGTTTTGTAATTACATCAATCTAATCGTCTCTAGGTTAGCAGGGGCGTGTGTTTGTACTCGAAATGTATCTCTCAATCCTTGTCTGAATGCATTACATGTCTGTGGATCCCCATGGTGACATATGATACGTCTCGGGGTGGGGTTCAAGGCTCTCACATAATCCATAAGTTGTTTCCGATCGGAATGCCCACTAAAACCATCTATTGTTACTACATTGCATGAAACGGGTATCATGTGTGTTTGACCTCGGTCCACCATAGGTACCTCTGGGTGACCAGACTGTAGCCTCCTGCCCATAGTGCCTGAAGCCTGATAGCCGACAAAACAGAGTGTGTTGTTCAATTCAGGGGCCCAGTTCTTGAAATATTCCATGATTGGTCCACCTGTCATCATGCCTGAGGTAGCGAGCACGATGCAAGGGGATGGGTCGTTCAAAATGGATTCCCTCTGCTCTCTTGAATCCACTTGCTTGAACCAAGGCGAATTAAAGGGGTTTTCTTCGCCTCCTCGAAGGACTTGTTTTCTGAGGTCTCTGTTGAGATAGTCGGGATGACTCGCATGGATAGCAGTTGCTTCAGAAATCATGCCATCGAGCCAGACAGTGATTGGTGATACCTCACCACTTTTGAAAAGTTGATCGATGGCAAGCATCACTTCCTGGGATCTGCCGACGGCGAATACCGGGCAGAAGATCTTCCCACTCCTGGAAACTGCTAGCTTGACGAGGTCTTGTATCTCATGTGTGGCATCAGTTCGGTTCGGTTGAAAATCCTGAGGTCCTCCATACGTCGACTCAATAACGAGGGTATCAGCCTTAGGAAATCTCACCGCTGCGGCATCGAATAGCCATGATTTCTCGTACTTTATGTCACCAGAGAACAACAGCCTGTGTTCGTGAGAACCTTCTCCAATGTGCATGTATACGGATGAAGAACCAAGTATATGACCGGCATTTTCCATTGAGATTTTTATGTCTGGAGCTATGTCGGTCTTTTCGCCATATCCAATGTCGACAACATGCTTAATGCATTCTTGGATATCTGCTTTGGAATAAGGCGGGTCCGTTCCCTCGGCCTGTGCGACTTTGATGTAATCTATCTGTAGGAGGGTCATCAGATCCCTAGTGGGCGGGGTGCAATAAACAGGACCACGGTATCCATATCTGAAAAGTACGGGCAACATGGCGATGTGATCCACATGAGCATGGGTGAGTACCACAGCATCTATGTTGTCCAGCGGTAGTAATTCAGGGGCGTTGAAAAAAGGCTGGATCTCATTCTTGTTGACAGTTGGCTTGGCTCCTACATCAACGAGTACCTTCGATTCATTTGTGGTGACCAAGTGCATGGCCCTGCCAACCTCTCTGTATGATCCGAGGGCCGTTATCCTAGCCCAAGGCTGCCCAGGTCTCTTCGGACGGTATATCCTAGTCCCGAACTTCCTCAATAATCCTCTTCTGTCATCGGCCATTTCCCTTCTGTATCTTCGTATGTCATGTTGTGTCCTGCTCTCGAAGGCGGGGGCTCGAGTCACGTTTACGAGCCAACCAATTTCATCTCTGAGTGACTGTATAATCGTGCCCTTGTGTCCCACTGCTGTTGAGGGATCATCGCATTCAATGGTCACCTCTGACAATGCCGGGTCAATGAAAATATTTCGGACCATTGCCTCGTTTGGTATCGTCTCCAATATTTTTTGTTCTACTTCATCTTCACTCAAAAGGAGGTCCATATGTGGGCGAATCACGACCCTTCTCTTTATGGATTTAGCAATTTTTACAGTAAGGCTTTCGCCACCCCCTTTACCAAACTCCTGGGGTGTATGGGTGATTATTGCTATCGATCCTGCTTCGACATCTATGTCGTAGTCAAGCCCTTTTGGAATCATTTTATCGATTCTCTTTTTGACTTCATTCAAAGTAAGTCTCATTTCATCAACTCGTAGTTCCTCAGGCGAAATGCGTAATCAAACGCTGGGCAACGGCCCGGGAATGTAATTTTGTCACAGGTTAGCGAGGACCGCGGAGATTTCCTCGTTGGTCAGTTGGACATACCCATCTTTCATAGTAATTACGGCTAGATCCATGCCATTGCCACTTGCACTGTCTCGCTGAGCTGAGGCCAACAGGGCTTTAGCGGCAAGAGCGATGGCATCCTTTCGTGTCATATCCTTAGAAAACTGATCTTCCAGGACACCATACATGAAAGGACTCCCTGATCCAGTGGCACAGTATAGATCTGGTATCGAGCCGCCGGCGGAATCTATACTGTAGACACTTGGTCCGCTTTCATCGACGCCGACAATCAGAAGTTGGACATAGTGTGGTCTGCCTACTAGAATATTAGCAGTAAGAGTTGCAGCGCCTTGCACTGACATTGCGTTGTCTCTCTTTAGTTCATAGAGGGCGAGTTCCGCTGCGAGCATTCGCGCCAAAGATTGTGCATGGCCAACCAAACCCGCGGTAGTGAGTGCAACTCTTCCTGATATTTTGAATAACTTCTTCACGTTTTTGTTAGCTATGAAGTTTCCCATTGTTGCTCTGTGATCAGCACCTACGACTACCCCACCATCGAAGGTAATACCAACAGTACTTGTTCCTGTTTTGATGACATCTGCTTCTACAGCCATAACTACACCCAACGGGGATGCCCGTTGTATTCCACACTCTGGCCCCCCTTATGAAGCCATTCAGGATAATTTGTCCGATGACCTAATGGTAGGGTGGTTCCTCTTACCCCCATGGGAACGATGAGCAATGGGGGGTTTGGCATAGATGGTCCCTCGGACGGGTCGACATTCCATGATTTAGGGAAGCTATACCCCAATGCGCCCATACCCGATAAAGACGGTTTGATACTAAGAAACGCCACTATAGACGATCCCGACGGATTGGTGGAAGTAATGAACTGGATATCGCAAGGGGATATCGTGATTCTTGATGTTTCACCGGTAATTGACAACGAAGACCGACTGAGCCGGATTATCAACCCACTGATGACCCTCGTAGAAAATCAAATCGGCGGTGAACTTCTGAATTTTGGTCGCACCAGATTGCTGATTCTCCCGAATACGCACACTATTGGACATGAGGATGGTGCATAGGACATGGAAAGTGTAATTGAACAATCATGTCCGATGTGCTACACGAGCGGTTCTGTCAAAATGATAGTCAATGTTCATGAAATACCATACTTTGGTGAACACACTGAACTGACATTGTCATGCAATAATTGTGGATGGAAAAGAACTGATTTTCTATCTGGTGATGATAGCACACCATCTAAATGGGAGTTGACGATCAATCGCAACACTGTCACGGCTAGAGTGGTTAGATCATCCTCATGCACAGTGAGGGTGGAGGAGTTGGACCTCGAGGTTGAGCCAGGTATCGCTGCAGATGGGTATGTGTCCAACATCGAGGGTGTGCTGAACCGCTTTATATCAGCAATAGAGATGTTACAAAGACAAGCATTGCAGGATGGTGATGAGGGTGGCTATGCTGCCTGTCAGAAATACATAGACGCCCTGAGAACGGCTATTGATGGGGAGGGGTCGGACCTCACTTTGGCATTACTAGATCCAATGGGGAATTCGAAAATTTTACACGAAAATGCTCGAAACACTATTCTAAGCGAAAAAGAGGCTAAAGAGCTGTCTGTTGGCCCAACTATCCCGACTTTCGACGTATCTGACTTAGGACTCTAAATCGCGTCGTCAGCGAGGAATTCCTGAAGCTTATCAGACCATTGTTCTCGTTTCTCCTTGAGAGTCAACAACCACTCTTCTGCGCGATCTGTACACAACTTCTTCATCTCGCCTGCTAGTATCCTGCCCGATTGATATTCTTCTGCAATCCTCCCCAGTTCGACGTCATCTGACTCAAAGAAAAATCTGAGATATTGGTATGCGACGTCTACGGTTATGTCCCCACCGTATCTCCGATGTTCTTCGATTGTTGTCTTACCCCCGCTGTGGGCCTTCTTGATCTTGGTCCTGATCACATCCATGGTGTCATTCAGAAATATGGTGGTTTCAGGTTTTGATGATGACATCTTCCCACCAGTCAAACCCATGGCAAATCTGTGGTAACTTGATGATGGCGCCGTTAATCCGAGGCCTCCCCACTCCCTCTCAAGGTGTGACAGTTCCGACCGTATCCTGATAGCATCGTACCGCGTCGCCGCGGGTATCGTCATAGTTCCATGCTTAGGGTTAGTGTTAACGTCTGCAAAACCGAGATTTCTTACTGTTTCCTCTACTATTGTAAACATTGCAATCCTGGCTTTCCTATCTATTCTCCCATTTCCACTGACTCCAAAAATTGCCGAATTTTCTGGTTGCAAACTCAGAGATATGAGAAGACCCCCATTTTTTTGTTTTTTAATGTTGAACCATTGTGTTTTGGATACTATATCTCTGGTTAGTCGTATGTGTGGGTCTTGATCTACACCGACTGGAACCACTATTGGTCTGATTCCGCCATATTCGTCCAGCATGGGATGGACGATATCCCCAACTTGAACCAGTGGTGCTTGTACATGCGCTAGGTTGGTATCTCCCTCAAACCCGTAAATCGCACCTAACTCGGAAAGGTTGGTCCTCCGACCAAGCCTGAACCCTAATCTTTGAACCTCTGGCCTCGTAGATTGAAAGTAAACTTGGGTTTTATCAGGGTCTAATCCCATGGCTGCGTAGTTCGACACATATTGTTCCAAGGCTATCTCTCTGCCTTTTTCCAGCGAGACTCCCCTCGTTGCCAAAGACTCTAGATCGGCTACCGCAACTGAGACATCAGCGCCCTGTGATTGATACCACTTTGCCTGTTCAATGACCATCGTGTGGCCTAGGTGCATCCTGCCAGATGGCATCAGCCCAGTGAGAACCCCGAAAGGCGCGTTATTCTTTGCAGCTTGCAAGACAACGTCCATATCCCTCTGTGCAAAGACCAAGCCCCTGGTGTGCAAAATCCCAGGATTTTGGATTTGGTTCATGTCAATGCTATCAAGGCCAAATTTCTCAGCCAAGAGATCGTAGTCAGTTGATTGATCTGAATTCCAAGGGTCAATCCTGACGTCCTCCATGATACGTGGCGATCACGGATAGAAATCAAGCCTTTGCATTATTTTACCGTTAAGTCGAAGAATGAAGACTTACAGAACCCTATGATGGTGACTATTCATTGCTTTGGAACCGGACTTGTAGGCTCTTATGTTGTCAGGTATCTATCGGAGAGGGGGCATCTGATTCATGCATATGATCTAGAGCCAAGTAGGGTAGAGGGGTTAAAAAATGTAATAACGCACAAAGTCGATCATAATTTTTCAGTGAGAGATGTTCCCTCATCGGAGAGTATCTTAGCGATCAATATGCTACCTGGAGCCATCGGAAGTGAATGGACAAAATCATTGAGTGAACAATTTATCACGATCATAGACCTGTCATTTAGTGAAATCACACCGAGTACTAACCTCGTGGGGACCAAAGTAATGGGATCTAGGATCCTGTGGGACGTTGGCATCGCACCAGGTCTGTCAAATATGTTAGCATCTCACGCCGTGAGGAAAATGGGTAGTTTGAGTTCATTGAAGATATATGTTGGTGGGAACCCTACCGTACCAACGGGAGAATGGAAGTATATGGCGCCCTTCTCCCCGACTGATGTCCTGGAAGAATACACCAGACCTGCTAGAATCCTTAGAAGTGGGGTAATGGATATAGTTCCGGCTATCTCAGACAGGCATATCATCAAAGTACCTGGCTACGGGGAGATGGAGGGATTCCTGACCGATGGTCTGAGGTCTCTGATTGAGACGCTGCCAAGTTCAGATATGTATGAGTACACCGTGAGATGGCCCGGCCATATTCAACGTTTTATTGATGAGGTTGAGAAAGGCACCCTTGATCATGAGACTATAATCCAAGAATGGGAGTACGATGAAGGAACGCCAGAATTCACTTGGCTAATGGTTGAAGCTGTGAGTAAGAATAATGATGTGATGGCATGGAATGTGATAGATGAGGGGGGAAAGGATGGGCACTCCATGGCTAGAATGACAGGGTTAGTGACGGCAATTTGCACTGAGATCCTCATTGAGGATGAAAACGTCGTCCCACCAGGGGTCCACCCTCCGGAAGCCCTGCCAGATTATGCTGTTTCTAGGATTATATCTGAGATGAGGTCTCATGGGGTTGTCATTGAAGGCCCAGAAATAGACCTCTGATGTTCTTTGTCCGATGCAATTATTTTCTTGATAATGATCGGTGTAGCGATTAAGATTGAAATAGATAGCAAAGGCAAAACCAATGTCGGGCTGGGAACCTGGGATCTTTCTATGAGCCAAGTGAATCTAAGTGGAGAATCTCTGAAATCTTGGCTCCACTCCCTCATGTTAGTGGTATGGTGACCAGCAATGGTAACACCGTTTTTCAGCCCGTTAAAAATTGATGGCTCGTGGTAAATTGTCAAGGGTTTGGCGTTGTAGATTGTGACTGATTCACCGGGCGGGATGGTCAAGTAGAGCAGACCACTAGATTCTTCTCTGTGTCCTGCCCTGAGGATCCTGTCCTCCTTTTCCAATGGATCATATTGCACATCGGACCATTCCAAACCGGAATATTGGTCGACATTGTCAACCATTACAGTACCTGGTGTATTCCAAATGTCCAGAGTGGGGTTGGTAAAGGTCGTAGAGTTAGAGTTAGTTTCAACAGTTATCGATAGGGAGGATATTTGGTGTGTAACCCACTCACCCCAAGTGGTAAACCAATAGTCTTGGTTTGATAGCCAGTCTACTAGATCCCGATCCCTCCTAATGTTCATGTCTTCAATCCTAGCAATCCAATAGAGGGATATCAGGCCACCCTCATCGGCGGATTCTATCAAGCTCTTATTTGATAGACCTGACTCCACTGAACCGCCATTCCTGTGTATGACTGTGAATCTCTCGTCATCTGTTTCGGACAAATCGCCGACTACTGTGAAGCCAGAATTGAACAATTCATCTCTAAACTCCCTTGAAATATCGCCCTGAGGGGTTGCGAAAGAAATCGGTTGTTCGCCCCACCTGGATGCATTAATTCTCCCAGATAGATATGCCTTGCATTCTTGGATGAAATCGAAATTATCTCTCGCTCCAGCAGATTCTGGTGTTTGGCAGCCGAACTCATCTCCGGCTTCTAGCAACTCCGGCCCTATGACATTACCCAACCAAGTATCATCTTGATATTCACCTGAAATTGGCAATGACGTGACGGAAACCAACATAACAACGAACAGGATGGAAGTCGAAGTTACCCGTCGGCCCACGTCTGTTGGTGTGCTACATGTGTGATGAAGTCTTGTTATGTAAAAAGCATCAAATTCTGAATCGCCCGGGGTAGTTCAATGAAGGATGCATTTAGCATGCTATCAGACGCCACAGGTCTGGACGGTACTGGAATCCCTAGGCCCATCCCAATTTTTTACAGGGCCTTGATGGCATCGTTGCCCCCAGTGGTACGATCATTGACCAATGTTAGGTATCTGGGGTTAGACAGACTCCCAAGGAATGGGCCAGTTATTCTTGCAGGAAATCATACCTCACACATAGACCCTATAGTTGTGATAATGGGAGCTAGAGTACCTGTAAGATATCTCGCAAAGACAGAGCACTTCAATGGTGGATTTACAAAATTCGTGATGATATCAACCGGGCAGATAGACACAAATAGAGAGTCTGGAGGCATCGAGGCTTTATCCTCTGCTGTGGACGTACTCAGTGATGATGGCTGGATGGGAATTTTCCCAGAGGGAACCCGATCCAGACGCGCCTCTCCTCCCTTTCTACAAAAGGGTAAGACTGGGATAGCGAGATTGGCGGCGAGATTCCCACATGCAAGCGTGGTGCCCATTTGCATAAGGGGTGCAAGGAAGTTCATGGAACCAGGTAAAGCAAGAATAAGGCTATTCACCCCGATTGAAGTTGAATTCGGTGAACCAATAACCTTCTCAAAATGGATCACCTCATCGAAAGGGTTTAACCTCACTGAAGCTGAAATAATACAGATTTTTGATTCAAATCCAGAGAAAATTCAGCAGACGATGGGTAAATTGTATAGACGTTTTACAGATCAACTAATGGCCACTTTGAAAAATATGGGTGCCCCATAATCACATGTTTCAAGGACTGTCTCTGCCCCCCATACTCAGTGGAGACGTACCTAGACCTACTCAGGAGAATCCTCGAAGAGGGTGTAAAGAAGGGGGATCGGACGGGAACTGGGACACTTTCTGTTTTTGGACATCAAATGAGATTCCCCCTGAACGATGGTTTTCCGGCAGTGACCACGAAAAAGATACACTGGCCCTCTGTCATACACGAACTTCTTTGGTTCATAAGTGGGGAGACCAACATCGCATATCTGAAGGAGAACAAGATAAGAATCTGGAATGAATGGGCTGACGCAAAAGGGGACCTTGGTCCGGTATACGGAAAACAATGGAGAAAATGGGAAACCTCTGAAGGTCTCGTCGTAGACCAGTTGGAACAAGCTATAGAACTGATAAAAAATAATCCCGAAAGCCGTAGAATTATTGTTTCCGCATGGAATGTCGGAGAATTGGATAAAATGGCCTTGATGCCCTGTCATTCGCTTTTTCAGTTTTATGTTGTTGACAATGCCCTTTCTTGTCAATTGTATCAACGAAGTGCCGATGCCTTCCTCGGAGTGCCTTTCAACATCTCGTCATATGCACTTTTGACCCATATGATGGCACAAGTGTGTGGATTGAAGCCAGGTGAGTTCGTTTGGACTGGTGGAGATTGCCATCTATACCTCAACCACATCGAGCAGGCGAAACTCCAGATTACCAGGAAACCACTTTCACTACCCAAACTGATCCTCAATCCCGATATCATGGATATAGATCAATTTAGCTACGAAGACATCATGATCGAGAACTACACCCATCATGAGCACATACGTGCGCCAATAAGTGTGTGATTAAATGAAGATTAAGATGATTTTAGCGATGGACGAAAATAATACCATAGGCATTGATGGGGACCTACCTTGGAAATTAAAATCAGACATGAAAAGATTCAGAGCATTAACCACTGGCGATGGTTTCAACGCTGTCGTAATGGGTCGAAAGACTTGGGATTCCATACCAGAGAGACATCGGCCGTTGCCAGATAGGCTTAACATAGTTATGTCCCGTGATTCTAAATTATCACTCCCAGGCGCAGAAGTCGCATTGTATGATGGTCGTGCAATAGAGATAGGATACTCTGAAGGGTGTGATGATCTATGGGTTATCGGAGGATCTGAGATCTATCACATCTTTTTACCAAAATGTGATGAAATTCATTTGACTAGGGTACATAAAAGAATCAAGGGCGATACAGTCTTTGATGAAATTAATTTTGAAGAATGGACTGTTAAAGCATCTGAGAAGGTCTCCAACCTGAGTGGAGATGATTATGACACTACATATTCGATTTTAGTTAGGAAAGATTGAGTGGCAAATTTCTCCAAAAACACTGGTTAATATCTCGACTCGTCGTAATACCTCCGATGGCCCTGGAATGTAATATTGATGCTCAGGGGAGAATACTCCGGTTCATAGGGGGTATTTTCGCCTTGTTGGGAGGTATTGTTGCGTACTACATTCTGGATGCCGAGTACTTGCCCATACCAGAAACGCTTGGGCAACTTGGTGTAGCGGCAATCGTCATTGGAGGAGCTTTTTCCATATTCGAAGCCAGGGCTGGCTGGTGCGTCGTAAGGGCGTTGGGTTTCAAAACAAGATTTTGATGCCTCTTTGAATGCAGGACCTACCCTACGCCTGAACCAAACCATCTAACCTTGAGTCGTGGCTATCCAAGGATTGATTGCCCTGTCCACCAAGGTCATTCGGGCAGATATTCTGTGACCCGTAATCCGAGATTACCTCGTATGGCTTCCCTTTTCATTATCTTGTCCATTTTCTTGTGGAATTCATCTTCAAGGTCAACGGACATGGCTAGTGAGTGGCCTAATATTAGTATCAGTAAATCAGCTAATTCCTCTGCTGCCTCTTCTTTTGGCTTGCCTTTCGTTATCGAGGCTGATAGCTCGCCTAATTCCTCTATCGTCAAGGATATTCTGTATCCCATGTCGTGGCCGTTATTCTCGTCAGATGCAAAATTATGTTTAGAGTGAAACCCTGCTACACGGCGCATCATAGTCAACCAGGAGCCATCTGGAGTACATGGGGGGTCTAAATCGATCAACATCCAGTCATCGACAGTGTATCGTCGCATATATGAAAGAGAAACCATATGATCATTAATTTGACTACTGGATTTCATGACTTAACGTCGTCAAAGAGGCATTCAATGCAACCAACCAAGATTGACCTGGTTGCACTGGCTTGGCTTGAAACGATTTCATGATCTATTGGTGCATAGGGGGCATTTGGAGTTTGACCAGCTGCCCAATTGGAAGAACAACAAAGAGCAATGTGGGGCACCCCTATCTCGCTAATCAGTCTTGACTCGGGGCCAAGAGTCATGCCCACCACATGAGCCCCCAGGGCCCTGAGCGCAGAGATTTCTGCGGGTGTTTCAAATTGGGGACCACTGCTTTGTGCGGACACAATTCCTGTGAATGTGCTCAATCCCCGTTCAGGATATTGCTTGATCTTCTCCATATGATATTCAGAAAAGCAACAAGTTCTGTCTGCATGCGTCGCGACATCATCAAAGAAAGTCATCGGACGAGAGGAGAGGTCTAACACATCGGATACTAGTCCTACTGAGCCAGGTGGGAAATCCTCTACCATGGTACCAACGGAATTAACGCTAATAATTAGATCAGGGTCTAATGATTTTGCAGCGTGTATATTTGCTCTGTAATTGATGTTGTGAGGTGGGGTTCTTTTTCCTGTTAGGTCGGAGTGGTGCCTATCAATCAAAAATATCTCGACCTCCTCGTGAGATAAGTGCCTGATTGGAACTTGCCCCCACGGTGTGTCAGACCTTATTTCCGAGGATGATTGGTAGCGAAAATCCTCAGCTAACGGTTCCATACCAGTGCCGGCGATGATGCAAAATCGTTGTTTCATGTTTACTCCAACAATCTAGAGATCAACTCTGCCTTCTTGCCTGATACGGGCTTTCCTGCGGATTTGAGCAACTCCTTGAGTTGGACTACAGTCATGCTTTCGTAATCTGTCGGTGTCTTATCACCCTCGTTGTCCTCCTCGCTCGGTGGTGTGTCTGGATCACTTTCCACACTGGCAGTTATTGACTCCGAATCGATGGCATTTTCATCATCTGATACTGCGTCTTCCTCACCATATGATTCGTCCTCTTGAGTCGACTCGTTTTCTCTAATCTCTTCCAAAGTCGGACCATCATCCACAGTGACGCCAGATTGAATTAACTGGCTCTTTCTTAGCATCACAGCCCTCACAGGGTGTATTGAGGAGATTGAATCCTTGATTGCGTTCTCCATGGATCCATCCATAATTGATTTCTGTATTGATACCCATGTTGAGGTAGCGCCCATTTTGAGAATGGCGTCCCTAGTCCTAGCCCTCATCTCTTGTTTCTGACTAGATTTTGCAGTCCTGTGAGTGATGATTATCGGTTTAATCCTAATGTAAAATCCATCTTCCGTGACAACGTCAACTGTGTCATCTACCTTGGATCTGGCACGGCGTACTTGTCTCCTGATGTGGTCTTTGGCCACCTCGTGGCCTATGAATTCTGTAATGGCATCTGATCCTATGGTGTGAGTAATCTGGAATTTCACTTTTACGTGCATCTTGGAGAAATCTCCATCCAATTCATTTTGCATCATCTCGTAAACTCTTCCAGTTAACATGGAGTCTTCTTCGGCCAAGGTTTCACCTATGTTGCGATATGACCAAGGATTCCTTGGAGCGCGGACTGTGAACCATCGCTTAGATCTCCATTTGTCTCTCTGCTTACGTGCCGCTAGTCTGGATTTTGCGCTTTTGGCCATTTTCTACGCCTCGTTTTTCATCGGGGGCTGCCCCGCTTGCAAGCCGGCCAAAACTGTCCAGTATTTCAATCGGCCGCTTTTGATTCTACATCCACAAGGGATATATTACCTCGACCAATCGAGCGATTTGTGTCAATAAGATCAATCCACGTGAAAGTCATCGCATCTGCGATTGACGACACAGAATTGATCAGTCAAGCAATTTTGAATTTGCTCCATAAGGATGCAGAATTGGTGATATCAAGGGATAAGTCATACCACGGTGCAATACAAACCACCATCGAAGGATCGGCCAAGAGGAGAAAGGACGTAAAACAAGTGCTCAAAAATTTTCCAGGATCCTTTTACTGGAATCTGATAAACAACGGTCTAGGTGAAAGAATAGACGACTCGAAATATCTACATTTCCGATTGGACTTGCAAGAATTTGTCAAAAATAATATCGTTCTGGTTGAAGGGAGCGGAAGGCGTCACCCTGTCAAAGTCAGAATGAAGATCGAATCGTACCCTGGCCAAGATCCTCTTACCGAGGCAAAAAAATTCCTAAGTGATTTAGCAGCATAAATTACAGCAAAAGACGAGCCTTCAATAACTGGGGCACAACACGGGTCATCATGACCCACGTTGTGACAGAGGCCTGTGTGATGCACAAGTACCAAGATTGCGTTGCTGTTTGCCCAGTCGAGGCGTTTCGTGAAGCAGACAACTACCTGGTAATTGACCCTGATGAGTGCATAGATTGCGCTGCATGCGTCACAGAATGTCCTGTTGAGGCCATATTTGCAGACACTGATGTTCCTGAGGAACAAGAATCATGGATTGAAAGGAACGAGGTAGAGTCCCCGGACTTGCCGATAGCGGAAGGCGATTCCCCAGTACTGGCTAGTGATTAGGAGGAGATCCAATGACCTCAATTGACCTAGGTTCTATGAAGCATGGCCAAGAACTTCTGAAACGCGGATTTGCCACCATGCAGGAAGGTGGCGTCATAATGGACGTGGTCAATGCAGAGGAAGCCGCAGTTGCCGAAGAGTCTGGCGCGGTGGCAGTAATGGCACTAGAACGGGTCCCAGCCGACATACGAGCTGCCGGAGGCGTAGCTAGGATGAGCCACCCGGATATGATCAAGGGCATATTAGAGACGACCACCATCCCGGTCATGGCAAAGGCTAGGATTGGGCATGAAGATGAGGCAAGGGTCCTTCAGTCTCTGGGTGTGGACATGATCGACGAATCGGAAGTTTTGACTCCTGCTGACCCGTTCTACCACATTAACAAGAAGGCTTTCGACATACCCTTTGTGTGTGGCTGCACGAATCTCGGTGAGGCGGTAAGAAGAATCGCAGAAGGTGCTGCAATGATTCGCACAAAAGGCGAGGCTGGCACTGGAAATGTCGTAAGCGCAGTACAACATTCAAGAATCGTGGCAGCGGAGATCGAACATCTCAGAGAATCGGAAAACTTCGAATCAATTATTGACGATTTCATGAAAGGATATCACAGGGTGAAATCCGCAACCAGCCTTGGGGTTGTGCCGAAGATAACTCCTTTTGGCCCCATTGAGGATCTCCGTAATGAAGTGGAATCTGTCACGAGGGACGTGAAGGAGCTCGGTCGCCTACCAGTCGTCACTTTCTCAGCAGGGGGAATATCAACGCCAGCAGATGCTGCTTTGATGATGAGGCAAGGAATGGACGGCGTTTTTGTCGGTTCTGGGATCTTCAAGTCCTCAGACCCCCAACGTACTGCCGAAGCCATTGTACTGGCCACCCACTCCTACAACGATCCTGAAGCGGTGGCCGAGGCCTCAGCGATGATCGGAGAGCCTATGCCAGGCCTAGAAATAGAGAGCTTGGCCGTCAGAATGGAAGACAGAGGTTGGTAAATTACCTGCCGCGTCTTGGCCTTATATTCCGCCGACTTGATTTTCGACCAAGTGAGGTAGATGGCGTTCTCTTCCGATCCTCTTCCCCCGTGCCTCCTAGGGTTATTGCTCCTGAGGAAAGCAACATATCTGCGAGACTGTCGGCCATTTCTTCAGACTCCGATGGTCTGGTGAGCATTTTCTTAGCCTGAGTATTGTACTCCTCGATGGATCTTTTTTGATCATCTTCTTGCTCTTTCAGCTCGTTTTTTATCTCGTCAACCTCCGAGTAAAGTTCCATCAAAACAGAATGCACCTCATCTGCAGATTTCCTGTTTGCAACAAAAATGGCATGATGTCTGTCTCCTTCAGCCCTGAGAAAATCTCTTTCCTCAAAAAGGGGCTTTATCTCATTCCAAATTTCATCAGCCTTTTCATGGCCTTCTATCATCTTCTTGTGCTCGGCATCTGCTTCTGCTTTGAGTGTGAGAATACTCCCGTCTAGATCCTTCAAGTCTAACTTGATTATGGAATTCTCCTCCACATCTGGCAACAGAGCATTCCTCTTGATCCTTAAGACCTTGAGTTGTTTCAAAAGTTTATTTTCTTTGTCCAGGCTTAATCTACCATCGGTCATTATTCTATCTTCTATGTTCGATATCTCTGACTCAGTCTCAGCCAGTTGAACTACAGAGGACCTTGACTTTCTATCGTCTTCCTTCTTACCTCGACTCTTGCCGATCAATTCTCGTATTCTGTTCTGTATCTCGTCCCTTCTATCCCGGTGTTGTTTCGCGATTTCACGAATCGACTTTTGTTCTTCCATTTTTTCATTTATTTGATCCTTGATCTCTTTGCCCTGTGCCTGCACGCCATCTCTGCTCTCTGCAGACGACCTCGCTTCGTCACTGTATGAATTTCGCTGGTTTCTGAGCCGTTTCGCTTTGGTTTCCATCGCATGAAGTCTAGTCCTGAGATCTTCATTCTCTGGAGATGCGTCAGTACTGTCCACATACTGCCCTGAGGGATTGTATTATTGAATGGATTGGATCATGAAAGCAATGGCAATATGGCACTAATTGCAGATATGGCTGGTATCATCGCTGTAAAAATGGCTGTTACGATCATTCCGGAACCCACCCCTCTTCTGAACCGTGTTGTTAGATCGGCCCTAGATTGGACGTTTAACACACGCCCATTTACGAGGCTTCCGTTGGTATCCTCCAACCTGATAGACACCGTAGCCTCTCCGAAGACGCTTGGAATCAATGATTGCCAAACAATCGTGCTCTCCCCTAAGATCTCTATCTGACGATCAACATTGTCCTTTGAGGATATTTTTGAGGGTGGTATTGTCAATCTGTAGATTCCCTCCCTGGGTCTGAAATCGGGTGTTTGGACGCGTAATATGAGGTCCATGGGTTCTTTTCCGCGATTCAAAATCATGGCCATCAAATTGGTCCTACCCCTTGCTAGGTTTTCTATGTCTACGTCGAACCATACATCCCCAAATGTGTTCCCTACCTGTTGCCGACGCATACGGTCGTAAAGCCTGAAGAAGGGTGAGCATGAGGCTGCGGAGTGGGAGAGTAGCCTTACCCAAGTGGTTTCACCTAATTCATCATGATTAAACAATTCATCTATGGTTTCTCCATCGATGTAATGCAGCAGCCTTTTTCTCATTTCAGCATCATCGATGGCAGTTTGTGCCCTGAGGTGGAGTAAATGCAGAAGGTTCTCCTGAAATGTAATCATGTCCAATGAGGGTAACCTGGCTGAAATATCTCTGAGATGCAGTGACATCCTAGAATGTAGGAGAGGGTCAGCATGTGCTCTCACGAGATCAAGAAAGGGGTCCGATAGGAGGGTTTTGTGGACAGCTGGCTGGTATGTATCAAGTAGGCCCCATGGCTCCAATGTGTTGAATGAGACGAGAGGTGCAGTTACCTGTAGGCCCAAAGAAGCAAGTATAGTGGAAAGAGCGATAATCGTGAACGCGGCTTGAAACTCGTTCAAGAAAGGATTCAGCGACAATACGACCAATAACAGACTTGATACCAAAACGGTCATTCTACCTCGAAGAATCCTCCGTGTGACATCGAAGATTCTCCGTACCTCCGCATATCCATGTGAGTTGTTCATTGCCATACCCTGTTGAAACAACTTCCGCTCATGCTCATTGAACATCGAAATGTTCAACCTTAGACTTACGAAGAGGATGAGAATCAAAAAGAGGTTTGCTATAATTATGAACCCTGAAAGAAGTAATAGAAATACCGAGAGATCTAGACCTGTTTGGGACTGGAGTCCATCGGACCACCAACTGGGTGAAGATTCAGCATAAGCCACTGAGGATCCGAGGACTAATAGAAGAACCGCAGGGGTCAGGAAGTCCATTCTCAAGCCGCCGGTTATGAAGAGTCTCTCCAGCCTCAGAACAATCTGGTGTAGATTCTTTTCCCTTTCTGTTCTGCCTAATTCTGAACCGTCTGGGTGATTCTGGATTAATTCCGACGTATTACCTTGGTCTGTTGATTCTTCTTCCATCTTTAATCACCCTGAAGGACCATTATGCTACGCATCGTATTAATGTCCAGAGAATACTCTATGCCGTCTATTTTTATTCCGGTTTCTGTTCTCTTAACGGTAGACCCAATTTGGATGCCTATCGTGGATAAAACCCCAAGGCTCGAACCACTAAGTTTCATGGAATAGACGATACCTTCAGTCCCGATTGCCATATCATTGGCGTTGTTCGCATTATGGATGTCGCTTTTCCTCCTTTCAATATCGGAAATTTTTCTGCCATCCAAAGTCTCAGATGGGAACCCGAGAGCCCTGTCCAATTCATACTCCGATTCTTGATCAAGATGATGCTCAAAGTTAGCGGCTAACTTGCGTGCATTAGAGGTCATACCAGCGACGTCTGTGAGAAGGATCTCGATTAGGAGCTGTCTCCTTTTGACTTTGTTGGCTAGGATGAAACCCTGGGATGTGAGTCTCGAACCTCTATAGGGTATATGTGTGACTAAATCTCTTGCAGCCAGCTTCTTCAACATCTCTGTCACAGATGCAGGACTGACTTCGAGTCTATTTGCTAAGTCGCTTGTTTTTACGATTTCAGACGGGTCTTCCTCGAAAACCTCCAATACACGCTTCAAGTACTGTTCCTCACCCTTAGAGAGATCCACACTCATACTGAATCCTCCACAATTGCCTCAAAAGTGCATTTGCATGCGGGACATCTGGCCATAACTGGTCTACGACTCATAGGTACCTTTAGTGCTTGAGCGCATTGCGGGCAACTGATGATATCATCGGAGGATGAGGCTTTCAATTCTGTTTCTTGGATGGTTGAATTTTCCTTTTTCTGTCGAGATCCTTTTCCTTGTTGTCTAGATGGCTTATTCATCGTAGAACAAGCCGGGCACCTAACGTTTGGCTCCATCTTGCTGTAATAGAGTTGCAAACCGCAGTTTGAGCATTTAGTCGATAGGTCCTTTGGAATCTTGGGGCCTTCTCCACCGAAGGTAGCTGAGGTTACCTCGGTGTTTAGTGTCCTCATGACTAATACAGTGAGTAGGAGGACAACCATTCCCATTACTGAGCCTATTGCCGCAGCTTGTAATTGGAATGGCAATTCGAAACCCGCATCATCATCAGATTCTGGTGTATACTGAACAGTTGTAGTGTACGTTCCTAGATTTGATTTGTAGACCAACTGAATTTCACCGGGTGTGGCCCCAAGTGATTGGGAAAATGAGATTTTTGAGGAGTATTCGTCTGATGGGCTTATCTCGGGTATTTGTTCTGAAGAAATTATTCTCCCATCCACAACCCAAATTGCTTCAATATAGCCGTTATTTAATGTAGATGAGCCGGTATTTCTAATCCTGTAAGAGATTTCTTGGGAAGGGGAGTCACTTCCCTGGGAGGTGAATTCTCCGATCAAATTGGCATCTGAGAATAAGGGCTCCAGAATTATTTTTTCAGAGGAGCTCTCTCCCGGCCAGCCAATTGGTTCAGCAAAGATTTCCATTTCTCCAGAGTAGTCCCCTGGAACAGGGAGGCTGAATGATTGTAATCCAGGCATCATTGAGGCTATCACTTGTGGGGACTGGGCATTAAAACCACCTGAAATTGAGGGAGTGGTGGAGATCCTCAATTCCCTATCTCTTCCCTCTGATAGGAGGACAGAAACCTCCAATGAATCCAACTCAGCGTCGTGAATAACAGAAGTAATTTCAAGAGTCTGTGTGGGCAAAACTGTGACTTCTATGGAGTCCGACAGTAAGTAGGAGACTCCTATCCCATCCCCTGTGACCGCCCAATGTACAGTAGCCGATCCGGTGTTAAATACATGGATACTCGTCTCCAGCTCCTTAGATGACCCGGGTTTGATAGCAACTGGTGATCCTATGGACTTATCACCGCCAGAGACAAGCTCCAGATATGGGGAAACTGTCCTATCGCCCCTGTTATGGACGAGTGCTGACAAGGTGAGTGGATCACCTTCGTGCAGAGGTTCTCCTTGAATTGCGACACCTAGCTGACCTGCAGGTACAAGGTCCAGTGGATTGGGATCTGCGTGGAAATCAATGCTATCGGTTCTACTACTAGGGAAAAGTCTGAGATGAATTTCGAAGAGCCCGGTGGAATTGATTTGTATTCTAACATCTGTTTCATCAACATTTTCCCCGTCACTGAGCTCTCCGTTTTGAAGCAGTATCCAAATTCCATCATGTTTCATCCACAACTCCCATCTATCATCATTCTCCATATTATCTTGGCTAATGACAAAATCCACAATGACCACGTCACCCATGACGATGATTGAACCGTTACCAGAAATTTCGTCTGTTTGCCCGTTTCTTGTTTCTAAGTCCCATTGTGCTATTGGCGATTGGCCAGATTGACCCGATGTGCTTATGCTGCCGACGAAGAGTAGTGTGGCAAATATAATGGGGCCAAGCCAGAGTCTACGCACAAACCCCTTCCGTGCTTTACCCGTTTCAAATCGACGGCTAAATGAACGACTATCGTGCAGTTTAAGCACGGATTGTTTGAGCGCGGATCGTGACTGACGTCGAAAGCGCGGGGCCTACCCCAATAGAAATGGCAGAATCCCTGCTGGCCAGGAGAATAATGCTAAAGGATGCATTACCTGGTATTATACGCAACCTTCAGGCAGAAGAGGAGGCGATTTTACCCAAAGTGAAACGAAGCATAGATCGACATGAAAAATCGAATAAGGCAGTCTCGGAATTAAAACTCAAAAGAGATACCCTTCAAAAGGAGGCAGCACCAATCTTGAAGGATGTTAAATCTCTTCGAGCTAAGATTGATGAATCCGGCGGCATGATAAGGTTGGATCCCAATTGGGCCAAGGAAAGACTAGAAGAAAGATTGATTGACATAGAAAGTAGGATAGAGACTCAAGCCCTAGATCACAAAGCAGAGCGTAAATTGATATCCATCAGATCGTCCTTGTTGAAAGAAAACGAAAAATGGCTGCAAGATAGGAGGGATTCCAATCCCCTGATGGTCGAATATGTCGCTAAAAGGAGGGAAATGGCCCGATTGTTCAGGGATGCAGATAAGATTCATACCAAAATGATCGACCTTGTAGAGAAGGGGCAACCTCTTCACCAGAAAAGACAGAAGTTAGAACGTGAACATACTGAGATTAGGAAACAATTGGATAGGGCAAAGGAATTAGAATCACAATCTGAGGCATCGGTGGCTTACTGGGAAAATGTAGTGAAGACGGGTTTTGAGAGAGGAGGTGGTGCTGACCTTTTACAAAACTCCATGTCCGTGAAATCAGGAGGCATGGCGTCCTTCGCGAGGAAAAGTGCCAAAAAAGCATCACTGAAGGGGAGGGGAGAAGATGAGTGAGGTAGGGATACCAATAGACCCCGAGGAAATAGAGTCCAAGATAATTCAATTAAAGGGCATGAGGGGCTCATTGAGGGACGAGAGGGCGATGCTTGTGGAATCGGTCCGTGGCATGCGGGCCTCAGCATCCGAGTCCCGTGAAAAGTCCGCCTCAAGGAGGAAGCACCTCAATCTATTTCACGAAAGCAAAAAGAACGCTGATGCTGCAAAAAAAGAACGTGATCGGATAAATTTGGCTGTTCCGCCCCCGGTATCTGTACTTGAAGACTGGTCATCTAAGAGTCTGAAGAAATTACAAGGTGTGGATAACGACCTTACGACGATGCCTACACTCTCCCGGGAGATACGTGAATTCAGTAGGTATTTTGAATTGCAAGCAGCCATTGAAATCAAGAAAAACGGGGAATTAGCCCATTCCAACTATGTAAAACACATACGTTCGATGAAAGAGGTCATGGATAACTTAGAGGCTGAGCATCCCAGAAAAGAAGTCAATGGGAAAAGTGGCGCGGTTATCAAAACTGAAATGAAAGAAATAAGAAAAGTTTCGAAGAAGATAGAGAAATTAGACAAGAAGATCGATAAAATTGGCACTGATGTGAAAAATCTCATCAAGAAATCAAGGGAAATCAAAGATCAAATTAAGCTCAACAACGCGAAGAACAGGGTGATGAGCGGGACAACCATTGCAGCGGACGACATAGCTTTTCTACTCGAGAAAGGGGGGGACTTGGGTGATCTCACAGGTAACACTCCCGGGAACAACTCTAAATCCCCCAAATCCAATCATAACAAGCAAAAAACAAGGAAGATCAATGTTGCACGCGGAGGACCCAGAAAGACAAGACTGCGATCCGAAAGATAGGTGCCGGAACGTGCCTATTATATGCACGACGGGATACCGGCAACTGATAGCCAATGGGTGTGCTCGAATCAGGAGAGCTGAATGATCTTTTTGGAGACAAGCCAAAGTTGATCGAACAAGAGGCCTCCTTGTTCAAAGAGATGAGGGATGAGTGGAATGAGAAAGTTAAACAACGCTCAGAGGAAAGAAATGGCTACAACCTTCAGGTTCAAGAACTAATAACCGAGGTTCAAATAAAGAAATCCATCAGAGATAAGGCGAATCAGAAAGTCAAGGAGCTCAAGGATTTACGGGCTGAACACTCCAGAATTCTGAAAGAAAAAAGAAATGCCCTGAAAGCTGTTTTGGAAGAAATCACAGAAAACAAGCAGAATAACAAAGAGGGGAGGGGTCGATCAGTATCGAGAATCAGAATAGAGATGGATCAGCTAGAGCAGAAGTTTGAGCGAGGGAGGCTGAGTATGAATGAACGGTCTTTTATGAAAAGGATGAAAGAGCTCAGTTTGGAACTAAAAGATGCCAAAAAGAACAAATCCTCCTCCGGTTCTCACCAAGAGTTGCGATCTGAAGTGAAGGATGCAGCTAGAATCCAAGAGGAATCGCACAATAATGTGGAAGCAGCCGTGGACCAGGCCCAACAAGCACACGACATCATGTCCCGCATATCGGAGGAAGTAGACAAATTGAGGGACGCTGCAAATGACTCGCATTCAGGTCTAATAAGGGCGAAAAGGGAAGCAGATCTAATGCATTCAAAATATATAGTGGCACTGAAGTGCATGCATTCAATGTCAGATTTGACTTCGGCGCTACGTGCAAAGGAAGAAGGAAGTCTTGATGATACAACAAATGATCGGACTGGGGTGTCTGACATAATGGAGCAATTGATGTCTGGCGGTACAATCTCGACAGATGACCTAATGCTTATCCAAAGGAAGGGTTGAACTTAGCCATATGTGGCTATAGATCCGCCTATTCCTTCGATCGTGTACTCTGATCCAGTCTCCTTGTCTGTGAGTATCCATCCTGGCAACCAAATCCTCCTACAATCCACTTTCAGAGTTGATTCCACGGTTCTGAACCATATCAATAACGAGGTTTTACCGGCGTCAGGATTTTGCGGTGAGATTCTTTTGTTCAGCATCTCTTTGATTTCGATCCTTACATTGTGTTCGCTTGACCACGTCCCGTTCCATTGGATTTTTTCCATCTGGAAAGACTTGAGATCGTTTGATTCCAATCTGAAATAATCTCCCCCCCAAGGATTTTCTATCATAATCGCTTGAGATGGCATTGTTTTACCTTCTGCGGAGGTCAGGGTGGCACTGGATAACCATGCCTTCCCCTCAAGTAAGACCGGACGAGTATTGCCATCCAAGGGTATTTTTTCAAGGGCTCTCTTGAGTTCTAATTGTTGAGGCACCACGAAGTCATTTGACAAATCAGGATGTCTTTTTCCTTCCTGTGGTTTGTCACTCCCTGCTGATTTCTTATCCAGTTCTGCTTCCCCTAGTAGAATTGAAATTTTCTCCCGCTCCCACAACTCAATACCACATGAAGATAGGATTTCCTTAATTGATTCTGGAACCAACCTCTCTGAAATTAGAATGTTGGTTTCAGATTTTTTTATCCTAAAGAGCAAACGTTGTGCATCTTGTTCAGTCAGGGGTATGTGCGAATGATATGCATGCCATATCGACAGTGGTACGTTGGAGACGCCTGCCTTGGGTTCAGCAACTCCCAGGTGAGAGAAACCTGGTATATCGGCGATACTAAGAGCTGGGGAGGGGAAAATCCCCGCGAGGCTGAGGGCCCTGAGGATCGGTTCGCTCATGCTATGGGATTGAGCCACTGGCAATGAAAGTCTCGATCTCAGAGATTATGATCCAAAGTCATCAAATCAGACTGCCCAGCGTCGATGATGCAAACGGAACTAATCGAAAAGGGCTTAGCACAAGCTGATCCTAGTTCCCGATTAACCATGGAGAGTCTGTGTACGGGTATGTTAGGATGGTTGGAGGTCATCCTTTCCACGTGTTCTTCCGGGCAGTTTGCTGCCACCAATACAAGTCGGGCATCACCACGGGAGCAAGCTGCTAGTGTTTCCCTCTGGCCGAAAACCAGTTTGCCAGTAGTGATCCCTTGTTTAATCTGTCTTGATATATCCAACTAACCATCTCCTCAGTTATTCTTCGGGGCATAATATAACTCTACTGAACCAGTGCCCAGCGCTACTGGCTGACCGACGATTACATTCTCTGTGACGCCCTTCAGGTAATCCCTCTCTCCAATGATTCCTGCCCGCAAGAGGTGGTTCACGGTCACTTCGAATGCGGATCGGGCAAGAATGCTGTGCTTCGTACCGCTTACACCGTGCCTTCCGATCGCTCTGACCTCACCTTCACTCGTCATTACATCTGCGACTGTTATCAGGTGTCGTACATCTACGTCCAAACCAGCTCCCTCGAGGGTATCCCTCAATTCAGAGATTATGGATTGTCGCGCAGCCTCAATTCCAAGATACTGATAAATCTCAACGATATTGTTCGTGTAAGTCCTAGATCTGTCGACACCGGCGAACTCACTCACTTTGGAAAGATTGGACCCAATGGTGGCAATGTAGTACTCTCCTGTGTTTTTGTCTGGTCCCTGAACATTTGCCCGTGATATCCCAGGGAGCCCTTTGAGCCTCAATTTCTTTACCTTGTCTTCTAATTGGAGTAGGGCCGTATAGGTTGGCGGGTCTGCGGCCAAGCCTGCGAGGTCTTCTTCTTTCGATACGCCTGGGATCAATTTCAGCTGTTTGGGTCGATCGGGGTTGTCAGCCTGAACGTAGAGCTTGAGTGCTCTGGATAGCTTATCCATAACCTCTCTGCCATTCATGTTCTTGAGCCTGAGATTTTGATTTTTCAAGTCCAGAGTTAGTACCCTTTGTGCAACATCCACATCAATAGATGCTATATCTCGGGTTGTTGTAGTCTCCAAACCCGCTGCGATGGATTGAACTTGCTTCTCGTTGGTCTTCAGTGCTTTCTTCCCATCAGGAGTTTTCTCCTCGAGGTATATCATCATCGTCGGAGTGTTTGGCGCTTTCCTAGCGTCAACTATCTCGATTACCCTCGGAAGGCCTTGAGTCACGTTAACAGTGGCTACACCGGCATAGTGGAATGTACGCATCGTCATCTGAGTACCAGGTTCCCCTATGGATTGGGCTGTTGTTATGCCGACGGCCTCGTGGGGGTCTACCCTGGACTCGGCCAACATGGCCTTTGTCTCCCTCATTATGCTCTTCATTTGCTTGGATGTTAGTTTATCCATACCTCTGGATCGTACTCCTTCAGTCAGATCGTGAATAATTCTAGGGGTCAGGACCATCTCCTCCTTCATGGACCCAGCCTCGATTTGTTGATACAGTGGATCTTCTGTGTCTATTTCCCTGAGAATCTGAGAACTCTTCTCGTCTTCCCTATACGATTGCAATGGCAAAGAGGTCTTCTTCCTAGTTGATCTCCTCTTCTGGATCCTAACCTTTTTTGTGGTCGTGGCAGAATCTCTCTTGCCGGATTTTATGGGTGTCGTGATCTTTGTGTGTATGGATTGTGCAGTCCCAGAATCCGTTTGACAAATCTCGGCTATCTGTTGTGGGTTGAGAATCTTGACGTCATCCCATTTCCTGTCATCGGCCAGTAAATGTGCATGTTCTTCATCCACGCCAAGGTCTGTTAGTTTCTTCTTGGTTGCGCTCTTCACCACCATCAGGATTCACCCCCTAGTGCTGCATCCAGAACTTGATCTATTGGAACAGGGGATCCCTTCCTACTTCTGGCCGGATCGACACCGTCCTCACCATATTCGAATTGGATGATTCTGTCCGCAGTGTTCCTCACCGACCTCATTAGGTCATCATTAACCTTGAGATCATCCATCGCGTTGATCAATCTCCTCTGCATGTAACCTGATTTGCTAGTTCTGACTGCAGTGTCAACTAATGACTCCCTTCCAGAAACTGATAGCATGAAGAATTCAGTTGGCTCAAGCCCTCTCTTGAAGGATGAGGAGACAAAGCCCTTTTCCTTCGCTCCCTTTACTCCTCTAGGGAAGTGTGAGAGAACCCTGTCGTGGTAGCCCCTCTCCAACCTCTTGCCTCTGACCTTCGGCTGTCCGATGGAGCCTGCCATCATCGCTAGGTTGTCCATCGAGCCTCTGGCTCCGGAGGTTGCCATCACGACAGCTGCGTTCTTCTCACCGAGATATGCCTTTGCGACGTCACCAGATTTCGCCTTCCCTGAGTCCAGAATCTGTAGGATATTCTCCTCTAGCGTCTCCAATGGCGTTCTGCCGGGCCTGGTCTCGTATCTTCTTCCATCATTCCCATACTTCGATAGTTCTGTATCGACTGCTTCGCTTGCCTCTTTGTTTATCTCTGCTATTTCGGCCTTTGCTTCGGGAGGTAGGTCTTCGTCATCTATTCCAGTCGTGAAGCCAAGGGATGTGCACATCGCAATGGTCATTTTGGTCATTCTATTGAGGAAGTCTGCACCGACTTCTGTGCCATGGGTCTGTACGACTGCGTCAAGCAATCTCCCGTCTTCAGCCCCTATCCCTCTTTTGTCGATAGTTCCAGTGACCTGGCCTTGACTCACATTGACCTGATCTCCGCTCCTGCTCATGTATGACAATGCAAAGTCACCCGGCACAATAAGGCTGAGGATGTCCGAACCCTTGTACCCAGCAACTCCATTGTTTTCTACGAGTTCTGGTAGGTCACCCTCCCAGCCGACAGCCCCCAGGATCTCAAGCGCCAGGTTCCTTGGAAGTATCCTGTCACCCTGGGTCAGAAGGTAAGCACCTGAAATGTGATCGTGAATACCACCGATTACGGCACCACCGTACCTTGGTGTAATGATGTGTTCTTGCACCCTCATCAGAATTTTTGCCTCAGCTCGTGCCTCTTCGCTCTGAATTACGTGAAGGTTCATCTCGTCACCATCAAAGTCGGCGTTGTAAGGTGTGCAATCAGCCAAATTGAACCTGAATGTCTTCCCAGGCATGACTCTGACTTCGTGTACCATCATCGACATTCTATGGAGAGATGGCTGCCTGTTGAATATGGCAACGTCTCCATCAATCAAATGTCGCTCAACCACGACTCCTGGTTTGGGATTCCCGTCCCTGTCGAAGGTTGATAATCTGTCTTCTACTTCGGTTCTGTATGCTTCGCCATACTCGTCTTCCGTCGCAGGGCTCCCACAATGGGGGCAGTGCACTTCCAAGTGCTCGGGCAGGTATTCCTCAGGATTATTTTGTTCCCAGATCCACCTTTGGTGTATCACTGCCCTTGGGTCATCTTCAGGTAGTGATCGGCCCCTTTCATCCTCGCCTCTGAGGTTCGAGAGTGTCCGTTCCAAGTCAACGACCCATTCTTCTTCGAAATCGCCAAGCTGAGTTCTCCTCATCCTCCTTTTTAGCTCCAATCCTGGCAGGAAGTTGGGTGCAGGAAGAACTGAGTTTAGGTCCGGCCTCATTCCGGGGTATGGCTCGTCATCGCCGCCAGAGTGGCATTGGGAATTTAGACATCTAAAACCAGCCCAGATAAACTTGGTTCTGTCAGTAATTCTGACCCTGCTCGTATCGTTCCTAATCACGTAGTTTACGCCAGGGTGAACATCTGGACCTCTCAAAACCATTTGTCTGAGTTGTTCTCTGTTCCTGCTTGTGACTCGTATTGGCACAGTCAGTTCCTTGGCGGTCACCACTGGGACCCCAACCTCATTTATCCCAAGGTTCGGATCAGGGCTGATGACCGTTCTGGCACAAAAGTTGACTCGCTTTCCGGAGAGGTTGCTCCTGAATCTTCCTTCTTTGCCCTTCAGCCGCTGTGTCAAAGTCTTCAGGGGCCTCCCTGATCTGTGCCTTGCTGGTGGTATACCACTGGTCTGGTTGTCAAAGTATGTCGTTATGTGGTACTGCAGTAGTTCCCATAGGTCTTCTACTATTAATTGCGGAGCGCCGGCATCACGATTTTCACGTAACCTTTGGTTGATCCTCAGCACATCGACTAATTTGTGTGTTAGGTCATCTTCTGACCTGTCACCGCTGTCCAAGGTAATGGATGGTCTTACGGTAATTGGTGGGACTGGAAGAACCTTCATGATGGTCCATTCTGGTCTGCTGGATGCATAATCCATGCCTAGGAAGATAAGATGCTCATCCGGAATCTTCTCCAGCCACTCCCTTATGTCGCGAGGGTTGAGTTTGTGTTCGCCTTTGTCCTTCTTTTCTTTGAATGTCGTGGGTTTGTCAAGAAGTATCTTGCCTTGAGCGGATCCGCAATGCATGCATATTGCGTTTGTGGCCTTAGTTGTGACTTTCTCTATCTCTTTGATCATCTTGGAGAACTCTGTCGACCCAACACCATGCTTTATCATCACATCGTGGATTCTCTGTCTATAGAAATCCTGCTCGGACTTCTCTGGATCAATAGGATGGGTCCCGGGTTTGTCGTGAAGTAGAACTTTACTGCAACTGTTGCACGTGGCTTTTAGCGCAAGTTTGATCAATTGTGTAAAGCCAATATGGATAACAGGCAACTCAAGGGATATGTGTCCAAAGTGACTTGGGCAATCCTCATATTTGTTTCCGCAGGTATCGCATCTGACACCTGGATCAATGACTCCCATCTTGGGGTCCATCAGTCCCTGTTTGTAGGCATGCCCGTCGTCTTTGTAGGTATCGGCGGTCTTTACCTCGACACTGGACATCTTTCTTATTTCGTTAGGGTTCATCAGGCTGAACTTAATCGAGTCGATCCGTTTTGGGATTTGCGCTGGGCCTCTGTTCCTCATCTCTGGTCCTCCAGTTCCATTCTCATTGCTACGCCTAGACTTTTCATTTCGTCTAGTAGGAGCTTGAAGGCGTATGACGTCTGCACTTGGTGGACGTCAGCCCTGTCTCCACAAACTGGACACACGGGTGTTCTCCGTTTCCAGTCATAGTAGGCTATGTGTCCGCATCCGGGGTTATTACATACATGCAGGGGCCATCCATCCGATTCATCCAAGAGCCTGTCTTTGATCACCATAGAGGCTCCGTGGGCGATGAGGCAGTCCCTTTCCATTTCTCCGAATCTCAGACCGCCTTGGCGTGCCCTCCCTTCTGTTGGCTGACGCGTCAAGACTTGTACTCGACCCCTGCTCCTTGCATGAAGTTTAGAACTGACGAGATGGTGAAGTCTCTGGTAAAATATCACACCGGTGAAGACTTCTGTCTGGAAAACCTCGCCAGTCTCACCATTGATCATCGTTTCCCTGCCCGTGTGGTTGAATCCCTGTTGTAGGAGACCAGCCCTGAGTGAGTCTTCTTTCTCCCCATCAAAAGCTGTTCCATCTACTTGCCTACCCTCCATGGAACCTACCTTTCCTCCGATCATCTCAAGGACGTGAGCAACGGTCATTCTGGAGGGTATGGCATGTGGATTTACAAGAAGATCGGGTATGACGCCATCGGTGGTAAATGGCATATCTCTTTCATCTACCAATCTTCCAATTATTCCCTTTTGACCGTGCCTGGAGGCGAATTTGTCTCCGAGTTCAGGGATCTTTTGAGATCGAACTGTAGCCCTAACTAACAAACCAGAATCCAAGGATTCCGTGACGAATACGTGATCCACCCAACCGTGCTCGCCAACCCTTACCCCCATCGAGGATTCTCGTCTTTCCTGTGCCTGCAGGAATGCTCCTTGACTTTCTTCCAAAAATCTGGGGGGGCTTGTCTTACCAACGAGAACTCCAGGTAACGAATCTCTGTGCTCTGCGATGCCGGACAGTTCCACTTCTGGGGATGGAAGGCCATCCCGCTCGAGGTGTTTGTAGGATTCCCATGCCTTCAGCCCTTTGACTTCGTCAAGGCCGGTGCCAGGGACTTCTATCCTCTCTTCCTGACCTCCGGGGAATCGTTTGTTCTCCGCATTGTACGTCCTTACAAACGCTGATCTACCGAGTCCTCTTTCCACTGATGCCTTGTTCATAATAACTGCGTCTTGCATGTTGTAGCCATGGTGACTGATTATTGCAACAACGAAGTTTTGGCCTCCTGGCCTTTTCTCGAACTTGGTGGTTTTCATCGATCTTGTTCCCACTATGGATTGTTGGGGGTAGTGCATTATGTGGGCTCTCGTATCTGGCCTCATCCTGTAGTTGGCGCTGGGAAGTCCTAGGCTCTGCTTTACCATCGCTGTTCCACCGGTGACTCTTGGGGTGGAATTGTGCTCTGGATATGGGACAAGGGCTGCACAGACACCCAGAATTAGCTGTGGGTCGATTTCCACGTGTGTGTAGATAAGAACTGTTTTGTCTTTCCTCTCTTTCCTTTTCAGAGAGTCTATTTCTGGCTGGTGATATGTGAGTGGTACCTTGAATTTTTCAAATGTAGATTCACCATTTGGCATGGAAACTTCAACCTTGAGATTTGCTTCAGTAGCGTCTGGATCTCCTAGGTTGAGCCACTCAACCTTGGCTGGGTTAATCGGTCTGCCGTGTTTGGGTGAAACGTCCGGGAGATCAAAGGGACGGGGTGCTATGAGCAGATCCTCTTCTTCCTCTGCATCCACCCATTCGACGATTCCGTTTGTGACGAGGTCATTGAACGACCACTCGCCTGAGCGCAGTCGGTCAAGATCCTCTGGTGTGAGAGTCAGATTACCGCCATCAAGAATCAGCAGTGGCCGCAACATCCTTCCCCTGTCGGTGTTGATGAATATGTCTCGGTTCAGGGCGTCGTGCCTTAGGCTGACCTCAGACCGTATTTTCCCCTGTCGACGTCGGCGTTTGAATTGAGAGACTAGTCTATTTGGATCCTTGTGGAGTCCAAAAATATCTCCATTTACGTGTATTCTGGATCCTTCGGCCCAACCCTCGGGGTTCGAGTTAACACCCGCTTCCGCCAGGAGTGCCTTGACCTCGTCTTCGGGGACTTCCTCAGAAACGTCAATCATTTGAGCAGCATTCTTCACAAGACCGCAATTCTGTCCTTCAGGGGTTTCATTGGGGCATAGCCGCCCCCACTGCGTAGGGTGCAAGTCACGGGCTTCGAAGTGTGGCTGGCTGCGGACTAGTGGGCTAGTGACCCTCCTCATGTGGGAGAGCGCTGCTAGATAGGTGGTCCTGTCTAGCAGTTGACTTACCCCCGATCGCCCTCCGACCCAGTTTCCAGTGGCAAGGGCATGCATAATTTTGGAGGTGAGAACATCAGGCCTCAAACAAGCATTGATTCTAAGCTCCCGCTTTCTGTTGTGATGCCTCTCTAATTGGTACTTCAGGTCCCTAGCCAGCTGTTGAAGGCTTACTCTGAATAGGTCCTCAATTAAGTCCCCTGCGAGTCTGACTCTTTTGTTTGCGTAGTGATCCTTATCATTAGGATCCTCGTCGTTGATAGCCATTTCTAGTACCTGTCGTACGATTCTCCCTAGGAAAATTGCTTTCTTGTTGCGATGCTCCATACCTTGGCCCAAGTGTGGAAGAAGTTCTTTATCCAACAGGTTACTGATCCTGGTTTCCCTGTATTCCTTTTGTTGGCCGGCCGCAAATTTCTTCTCTAGCCAAGCAAGTGCTTCATCCTCGGTTTCTACTGAATATTCTTCGTTGTCTTTTACATCATTTAGGTTGGCAACAGTGTATTTCATTGCCTCGACTGGTCCAGCGATGGCAGCGAAAATGTCTCGGTCGTTATCCATGCCAAGCGCTCGCATCAACAGAACCACTGGTATTGCGGTGGTTCCTGCACTCGGAATCTTCACCATGAGCATCCCATCTCTTCTCTTTTCCACGTTGAGCGGTTTTCTGACACCATCTCTTTGGGAGAAAATCTTTGCTACCTCCGTCTCATGGGCATATTTTTTGTTCTTCTCAACGGTCACCCGATTGGGGGCAAGATCCTCCATGGAAATGAGGACCCTTTCAGTCCCGTTGATGATAAAATAGCCACCAGGGTCTAGTGGGTCTTCCCCTGCCTTTTCGAGAAGTTTTCTGTAGGTCGCAGCATCTTCGTCCGAGGTTTCTGGGTGAAGAGGCCTCTCGTCGGCGTTTTGTGCGTGCAGGTTGCACCTCGCTGATCTGACCATGATTGGGAGGTTGCCGATGTGCACGCTCTCTTCTTCGTCGGGGAGTGGTTTGTCATCTCGCACAATTTTAAAGTCCATGTAAACTGGCGAAAAATAAGTCAATTTGCGTATCCTAGTCTCCATGGGGGTGGCTGGGTGTTCTGCCCCATTTGCCTCTCTTACCGTAGGTTTTCCAAGTCTTATGTTCTTCATTCGGACGATTATTTCTTTGTCCAAAACGTCAAGTTTAATCATTCCACCTTCATCATCTTGGATGGGTTCATCTTCTCCAATTCTAATGGACCTGACAATTTTTTCCATTCTGCTAAGCGAGCCGTCTCCCAGAGGTATGCAATCGTTGTAGGAGGCCAATTGATGGTTTACGAGGCTTCTTTGTTTGAAGTATGATTCTACTATCTCTTTCATTGTTTTCACCTATGCGCTCTCCACAATCAATCTGTATGCAACACTGCTGCCAGCACTCGGACTGTGTCTGACGATTTTCAGTATCCGATTAGCCAGCCAGCCCGCAGGAAGATCCTCTGTCTGCAATTCTGTTGCTTCTTTTATGGCTTGTACGGCTGGATCCGTGATGAGGATTTTTGGGAGGAGTTCTTTGGCAAGCCTTTCGTTCCCATCTTGGTCAGTTCTCATCATGTTCCATGGTGAGAGTTCTTCTGTCTCCTTTTCGATCTCAACGAGTTCGTGATGTGGGACTAGGATGTGATTGAGAACGTTGAATCTATCATTGCCCTCCGGGATGTCCTCTAGTAATGCGGCTGCTCTTGTGAGGGTGACGCTGGAGCTAGACGATCTCCTCCGGGATTTGCTTTGTTCTTCGATAATGGCCATAACGCGGTCCAATTCGGTTTGGTCGTCGACCAAATCTGTCCTTTTGGCCACTTCATCTCTCGTCATTCTCCTTATAGCATCCAAATTTGCGTCCGTTGCTAAGGCTATCGCATGATCTTCGGCAATCCCAAGTTCAATCAGACGCTTCTTGGTTGAACTCTTTACTGCCAAACTGAAGCCTCCTCGTAGCCCGACTACGCCTTAGACCTGCGCTTGTTCAGGTGGGCCTGAGGGGATTCGAACCCCCGGCCACCGGGTTAAAAGCCCGGCGCTCTACCTGACTAAGCTACAGGCCCATGGCATATGCTGGGCAAGCCCTCGGGCCCACGTGGTGTTTATGAACGTTGCCTTGGGTGAGTAAATTCAAGTCCTCTACAGACGTATGCGGGCTAACGGTGACCTCATATGAGATCTTCTGAGCACAATCATAAATTTGTGGTGGAAACCCCGAATTTAGTCTACCCACCCAGAGAGGATACACTCCTACTGGCTAGCTGCATACCAGAGCCTACAAATGGTCTTGAGAAGGCTCTTGAGATAGGGTCTGGTAGTGGTTTTCTCTCAATGACGCTAGCCGAAAAAGGTTGGAATGTCACATCGATCGACGTTAACCCATACGCTGTTGCAGCAACAAAGTCGAATTCTATGAGGAATGGGTATGTTGACATTCATTGCATCGAAGGTTCTTTTGACGAGATAGAATACTTACAAGACGAACTCTTTGATTTAGTGGTGTGGAACCTGCCCTACTTGCCCGTTCCTACATCTGGGCCTTATCTTGAACCCATGGAAGAGGCTTCGATGTTGGACCATGGCAAGGATGGATGGAGTTCTGAGTTGAGGTCCTATCTTGAGTCGCACCAGAACATGTTGTCAAGGACAGGCTGCGTTTTATTACTCTACAGGACCTACCCCGACAGTCCCTCCAAACCCGAGGATTGGTTGAAATCTGGTTGGAGCACGAGGAAAATATCCCACAAACCGATGGGTGATGAAATGCTTTGTGTTTACTCTCACTGGCGTCCGTGGGGGGGATTAGATCCCATTCAAGTTGATACCATTGAATCCACCATGGATTATGATTTCGACAAAAAAAAAGGGGTGCAAAGAGTGTTTGCTAACAAGCAAACCCAAGGTAGGGGGAGGAGTGGAAAGGGCTGGATTTCAGATCCAAAGGGGTTGGCAGCAACATGGTGCATAACCGGACAAAACAATATCAATTCTGGTTTGTCCCAAGTAGTTCTGGGTGCGATGATTTCACGATCGCTAGGTTTTGAGCTCAAATGGCCAAACGACATCATAGATTCGGACTTCAAGAAATGTGGTGGCATCATTTTTTCTATGGAAGGTGACAAGGCCCTAAAAATAGGCGTTGGGATCAACAAAACTGCTCAATTAGTCTCTGGGATTTGTACAACGGGATGGGATGTCATTGACAGAGATATGGAAGATCGGCATGTCTTCAACTTAGTAGATGCCTGTGTATCAAGTCTGTTTGAATCACATCCTTTGTCAGTTTCAGTAAACATGCAAGACAACTTACAATTCGCATGGTGTACTCTATCTAGGATGTTATCAAGGGGGATTCGAATTGATTACAAGAATGATTTTGCCACAGTCTCAGGCCTGACTATGCAAGGAGAAATCGCTGTAATTCAACGTGGACTAGTCACGGAAGTTTGTGACTTGGACACAATAGACTGGAAGAATCCTTAATTCCTGAAGGAACTCAGCCTAGATTTTACCAGCCGGATTTTTCCGCTAGAGGTAAGTGACCTTACCCCAGCAGCTTCACCAATTTTCTTTTTGAGCTCCTGATACTCTTGGAGTTTCACCCCCAATATCAGAGTCTTTTCATTGTCAGATACCCAGGCTATTTCTACGGTATCAAGATCTTCAGAGAGTGACCGAATTAACTGTCTGTTTGATGTAGCCCCTGATTCAAACTCTACCCCTACCCATCTCTTCTTTCCTCGAGCGGACTTGTTCACTCTGGGCATGAGCCACCGCAGGGGGTACTACTTAACCCAGATTCGGTCTGCTTGACACGTGGAAGTACGGAGTGCTAACGAAGTGAAACTTTCTGAGCTGTTGTTTGAGCCGACACCGCTGGCTCATATTTGGACAACCATAATCCTTCTTTCCACATTTCACGTGATTTCAGCCAGGAGTGGAGTAGATCTTGGGGCTAGCCTATTCATAGGCGTCGCATTCGGTTATCTGCTTCTTACCCTGCCTCCCTTTCAATTCATTTTCGGATGGAGAAGGCCATCCAGAGTTTCAATACCAATTTTCTTATCCTGCTCAGCCATATTTTCAGTTCTGATCTATTTTCTAGACAACAATTTACCAAACACCGCGCCCGGAATCTCCACCTCCCTTTCCCTCATCTTTCCCATCGTCGCACTTGGAAGGGGTTTTTTGCTTCTTAGTGGATTTATGGGCAAGGCAATTATCTCAAAGCCAAACGTCTTCATGAAGATAATATCAGGAAATGTTTGGTTTTTCCTCGTTTTGAGGGTTATTCTCCTGTCATTCCTAGTTTGGTGGTTTGGATTCAGTGCCAGAAATCCAGTTGAGAGCGATCCACTGAGTATGTTCTACTGGTCTACCCTCTTTGTTGCCATGCTTTTCATTGGACACAAGATACAGAGGAAAAACAGCATGATTGGAGGAGGATCGTCTGTCGGAACGAGGTCTTTTTCAGCTATATCCGTTCTTTTGCTAGATTGGTCCATGGTTTCATCCATGAGAATGTTGGATGAAGGGACGGTAGCCTCAACTATGTTCGAGGAATTGGCTATGTTTATTTTTGTGATAGCGATGGTTCTGTGGTCCAGGACAAATAAAACTCCTGACCCAAAAATAACCTCGGCCGCCTTGTCGATTGGCTTTGCATATGTCGTATTTTATGCGGGCTCAATATCCCAGATGTCTCTAGCGACCGAACTCAACATTTCAGCGGTGTTAGGCATTGGTCATGGATTGACTTCTATCGTGATCTTTGTTCTGGTGTTTCCTATGTCAATCAGGATTGAAAAATCACTGAGCAATGGTTCAATCCAATCCACTAACCACAGCGACTACTCTGAGTCTACCAATCAACCTATCTGAAACTCGGGCCCCGAGTATAACCTGGCAGTTTTCGTCAAACTGGGATGTGAAATTTTCCGTCATGGAGGATATATGAGACAGAGTCATATCCGGGCCCCCTTCTACTTGTATCAGGCAACCCTTGGCTCCGTCCAGGCCTATATCGATCAACGGAGAACGACGCGCGTCCTCAACGATCTTTCTAGTATCTTCCAAGGGGCCAGATGCAACAATCAAAGTAGCACCGCCTTTGTGTTTCACAATCGATTTAAGATCCATTAAGTCAAGGTTGATTTTTCCCAATTTACCAATCGTAGATATCAGTCCCTCAACCAATTCCTCTATCCAACCGGATCCTTGTTGCCAATTCAACCTCCTTCTGCGCGATTGCCATGCTAGCCTCTCAAGTGAAACCCTGATACAAATATCAGCTGCATCCTCCAACGACGGCAAAGCATCGTTTGCCATCCTGGACCTAAATGATTGCTCTGCGAATGGTAGTCCCGCAACGACGACCACAATGGCGCCTCTTTGTCTTGAAGCGCGGGCTAGCTCTATGGTGGAGCCTGTTCCAGTTCCGCCCCCCAAGCCAGTGAGAATGACCACGAGTTCGGCATTCGTTAGGACCTGATCTATCTCATCTAGTGCAGATATGGTCCTGTGAGCAGCAAGAGCTGGCAAAGCAGCTATCCCTTTCTCCGTGCCGGTTGGATCCAAGTGCATACAATGAGCGTATGAAGCCCCTTTGAAGCTCTCCATGTCAGCATCCACTAGCATCAAGTCGGATTCCGATGAGACTCTGGAGTGGGCTCCCCTGGCCCACCTGCAACCTAATCCGCCCGCACCTATCACCAATAGGGAACCGGATTCCATTGTATCACATATGGCATTAGACAGTCTTTGTACATAAGGCCTGATTGAAGCCTAATACGTGATGTATCTTCTAAATTTTCTCCTCTCGTCTCTTGCCCATGCGTTTTCGGGTTCAAGCTTCAGAACTTGATCATAGTATCCAATGGCCACCTCATAATCACTCAAATAGCGACCATGAAGATGACCCAGTATGTTGAGCACAGGAATACAAGAGGGATCTTCTTCCTTGAGTTTATTCAATATCTTCTCTGCTTTCTTTAAATCTAACATATCCATGGCCTCTTCAGCAAGGTCTATGCTTGTTATTTGATCTTCAGTCAAATTGTAAGTGTTAACCCAAACAGGGCCCGCCATAGCCTCACCCAATGGTGTTCAAATTTGAGTTTCCCGGTGCCCGGTGTTGTTCGTATACGCAGTTAATTTCGCCCTTGAGAATGCAATGTTAATAGGACGCTCCATTTCATAATGATTCAACGGAGTGGGGTCGATGCACTGGGATAGGCTTCGGCTTCGTAGAATTGCGGCTTCAGCCCTTATGTGCATAGCGCTGATTGGATCAGCCTCAGCCCTGCCCTCCGGAATAGGCGGCCAACAAGTCGGAGACGATGATGTAGCGATAGCAGGTTGCACCTGTCACGCCGAGGACCCAGACAATTCTATCACAGTGATACTGGATGGTCTGCCATATCATTACGAACTGGGCAAGTCGTACCCCCTGCTCCTGCAGATAATCGGGGGTCCTGACGCAGACACCTCGTCCTATACTGGAGGATTTGCAATGAGGGTCAATGGTGGGCTACTATCTCCCGGCGATTCCATACACGTACAGAACTGGGACGATGACAACATGGCCCTGACACATACCGAACAGGGCAGTAAAGTAGTTGAGAGGTCATGGAATTTCGAATGGACAGCGCCGACAGAAGAAGCAGGGACCATCACATTCTGGGTAGTTGGGAATTCAGTCAACGGGGATGGGGCCCCGTCAGAGCTGGACAGGTGGAACAGATTGAGTGCTTCCGTCGGAGAAGGTAGTGACAACGGAAAGACTCGAACAGTATTCTCCGGAAACGGCCAAATTGAGCCCCCAGCACCAACCGAACAGCATGTTGACCTACATGAAATGGGAGCTAAGCTCAGAGCACATTGGCTAGGTCTACTAGGCTTCGGAGCCGTCATAATTGTGATCGTTTTCTGTGGTTTCTTCCTGAGGTATGGATTCTCAAGGCACTACAAAGGAAGGTCCAATTTGTTGAGGCTCAGGATCAAGCATCTTCGAAGAGGTGACCAACTATGATAGGGGACAAAGTAACACAACTACTGAGGGATGTTGAGAGGGGGGTCGTATCCGTCGAGGATGCACGAAATGCGCTAGAGGGCGTAGATCTGTCTGAAGATGACTACATCAAGGCTGTAGACCATGGAGTGTTTAATGACCCCAAACCCGGGACAATCGTGAGGGCATCGATATCCCCATCAGGAGACTCATGGCTAGTGATTCTAGTGGGCCTCTGGGGTATCACATGGACCCTATTCTGGGCTGGAACGTTATCCTACGGGCTATACAACAAATGGGACCAGCAGCAGTTATCTTTCCACCTCGCAATGACATTACTCACGCTAATAATACTAGGCATCGTCTACCTAAGGTTCGTAATGCCGGATGTAGTGGTAGTTAAACATAGGCGAAATAAGTACATTACCTCAAATGACACCGAGGCGTGGAAACAATACGAGGTGTGATCATGTCCAGAAGATTCAGACTTAGAGAAATACCCTCGGATCAAGAGGAAGGGGCCGATGATGCCTACAAGATTGACAGGAGGGACTTCATGAGGCACTCGTTCAACGCCGCAGCGGGACTGATCACCGTCTCACTGGGGAGCGTCGGCTTCGCTTCACTCTTGATGGGGACGTCTGAGAACGACGGGGGGGACTCCTCCGTTAGGTTCTGGGTCCCCACAGGAGCAGAAGATACGGTATGGTATGGAACTCAACACCTGGAGCCGATGTCCTACTCCTCTTTCGTTAATGCCGCAGCCCAATCATCTACAGGTATGGCAGGGGCCCAAGGAGTTTGGTCAGGCCTTCCCGTGAATGTAGTCTACGTACCACACGAGGAAAACAAAAACACGGCTGTCGAGGAGAATAAGCCACGCTTCCAATACTTGGATGGTTACACAGCTGAGGGCGACTATGTTGGCTCGGCCTACGAAATGGACGAAAAGGAAGAATACTCATCACTCTCGATACATGACAATCTGATTGTAATCTTTTCAAGATGCACACACCTGTGTTGTATACCAGGATGGCAACTTGTTCAAAACGACTACACCAACGATACTTGGATTCCAGGCGGCATAGACAGCGGAGGCAACAAACTATTCTGTATCTGTCATTCTAGCAGATTTGACCCAACGGCCATAGAGAAGAATCGTAACAGGAACAGGTCAAATGGCGCGGAGTTCGAGTACTTCGGAATTAAGAAGGCCGGCGGTCCAGCACCAGTAGGATTACCGCTGATTCCCTTCACAGTCAATGGAGATGTTATTGAAGCCCTTCCTGATTATGTTGATTGGTACACGTTCTGCGACTGAGGTGAGATGATGCTACAATTCTGGTTTTTATGGCTGTTCATCGCGATAGTGGTAGTCATTGTTGCATTCACATTGAGGAAAGAAAGGGACGACGTTCCTAGGAAGGATATATTGCGTGCTGTGGAGACCAGTGCGGGAAGCATGGGACTCGCTGAGAAGTCGTTCCTCTGGGCCTTTTCGTGGCTAGACACAAGATTCCGGATACAGGACTATTGGTCCATGAGTCGGAATGCATACTACAGCATGCATCGTCAGATGCCCCTTACCCATGCCGAGAAATACAAACTCAGAATCATCTGGTACTGGTATCCTCTATACTGTCTAGGAGGAATTTCCTTCTTAGCCTTCATCATTCTAGTTCTAACCGGATCAGTACTCGGCCTGTATTACGTACCGGGAGGAGAAGGGGACCCCACGCCAGCATACGGTTCAATGCAATTCATAATGACTCAGCTACCTTTCGGGTACATAATCCGGTCAATACATCACTGGACGACGCACTTCATGGTTGCAGCGGTTTTCCTGCACATGTGTAGAGTTTACTTCACTGGCGCATACAGAAACCCAAGAGAATTAAACTGGCTGATAGGAGTTGCTCTAATGTTCTTCACTATTTTCTTCGGTTACTCTGGCTACCTATTACCATGGGACAGCCTTGCTTTCGGCGCTGCGACGATCGGAATCAACATGGCCCTCTCCACGCCACTGATAGGTGGTTGGATTGCGACAGCTATGTTCGCAGGTACCTCCCTAACAGCACAAACAGTCACAAGAATGTATTTCCTCCACGTGTTCATACTACCCGTCGTAGTTACGACATTGATCCTAGTTCACCTCTTCATCGTCTGGGTACAGGGAATTGCGGAGCCGCATTGAGAAGGGGGAATTACGATGGGGATGATTGAGCGCTTTGGTCGAATTGCTGATACATACATGGAAGAAAGGAACCAACTGTTGGAAGCAGATGAAGATAGGAGAAGAGTCCATGTTGGCCATGGCTTCTGGCCCACTGAAGTTCTACGAGACACCATCATTTTCGCCTCGATAATCATGGTCATAGCATTTTACTGCTGGCTCATACCACCACCGCTCCACTCTGCCGCAGATCCTTTTGCACAAGCAGGATTCGTGTTCCCCGATTGGTACGTTCTATTTTCCTATGGATATCTAAGGTGGGGCGAATACCTTCCACAATTTATCATACCAGCTGGACCAATTGGCGAGTTCTTCGGTTCCCCTGTTATCTCATGGAATGCAGCTTGGTGGGGGGCTGCATTAACGGGAATACCCGTCGGGATACTTGCCTTACCACCATTCTTGCCAGGAAGGGAAAAGAGAGGTGTAGAAGACCCCCGTTTTGCAACCGCAGGTGCTATCTATCTCGCACACGTGTGGTTCATCTCAGTCTTCTCAATCAACATTTTCTTGGAATTGTACGCCAAAGATCGACTCGACTATTGTTGGGTTGACCACCATGTCATTAACTGTGGAAGGCAGCAACCATGGACTGCCGAGGTATTCAACGCCATACCATGGGTCTTGACTGGGGTTTTGATCTTCGCCGTAATTTTCTTCGCAATAAGATGGTTCCTTGTAAGTTCAATCGGAGCGAGATTAACGCCAAACATGGGGCGACAGGTTGCGATAGGATCGATAATTGCTGCAGTTTTAATCAGTGTAGTGACATGGCCAGTTTATGAGAATGGATTTTGGGATTATGGTGGACTTGGGGCCATGGATGATATCGAAGAATTGGAGAAATTAAGGGGGCAGCCCATGGATGTTCTCATTGAGTACGACCAAGGTGAGAGGGGAGATGCATGGGACAGGTATGGCGAATACTGTGTTGGCTACGATGACAGTAATCACCTGGAGGCCTGGTCTGAGCTTCCTGAGGGCGACGATCCCGCGGATTGGTGCGTAATGCCCGCTAGTGAGTTTATGGCCTGGGGCCTCTATCAGCCAACTCAGAGATATCTCGTAGACTTCGGAAATGCCAATGGGCACATAGATGCAGATAATGAGTTAAACGGGGCGTATCATTCTGGTGGATACCTCGGTACAGATGACGACACTACATACACCTACCAACACAACCAGACTTTCTTCGTCGAAAACATGGGACTGGATGAAGTGGTGACCGACTTGGGGTGTTCGTTTAGGACAACTGTCCGAGGGGCCGGAGTCCACACACAAAGTCTGACACTTTTGGACTCAAACGACGTGGCTATCTGGTCCCTATCGGAGGATGAGTGTGAATCAAGTGTCATAAAGCTCCGATCAGGGGAGTCATACCGTTTAGAATTCATTAGCACATCAGCTGACATCGATACTTCCGTAGAAGTAATCCTAAGCTACACGCTCAGTGCATACCAGCCTTTGATATTAGGAGACAATGGTAATGCGATCTTGAGGTCCAATACGGATTTAGCAATTACCGAATTACAAACTATGTTGGTAGAAAACCCAACATTCGAGAAGAATCCAAAGAGTCTAGATGCCAAATTAATCTATTCTCTATTCATACCATGCGCTGGCTTTGGTGCCCTTGTCTACATGGCTCTCCGAGGCATGGCCAGAGGCTATGAATGGGAGATGAACAAGTGCTATGGATGCGATCTTTGCGATGATGCATGTCCCGTGAGGCTATTCAACGCAGGAGACAAGTTGAACATCATATACAATACATGGAACAATGAAGACGATGGCGTCCCGCTTTACTCGTGCTTGACTTGCACAGCCTGCACCAACGCATGTCCACAGCTTGTAGACTATGACTCATACGTCGACATAAGGAGAAGTATGATTGTCGGAGGCCCTCCAGCAGCAGAAATACCACACACAGTCCTTCAGGCCGTCCTGGCTGCAGAGGCAGAAGAGGATGCGGATGATGACTTCGCACCGATCGAAGAATACCCCTTAGACTCAACTATCGGCTACTACCCAGGTTGCGTTGACTATATCGACCAGGAGATGGTGTTCAGCCACCTAAACGAAGGAGAGATGAACCTTGGTGAGACAACTACAGCAGCCTTCACTATTTTCGATGAGATGGAGCTAGACGTGTCATACTTAGGAAGGGACTTCCTGAAGTGCTGCGGTCATGATCAAAAGTGGCAAGGGATGAATGAGGTCTTTGATAAGCTAAAATCCTACAACCAGAAGAAACTCAAGGACAGCGGGATTGAGACCCTCGTAACTTCATGTGCAGAATGCTTCCGGACATTCGCTCTTGACTATGAACTAGATGAAATGAAGGTCATGCATACGACCGAGTTCATTACACAACAAGGATTCGATGTCAAGATGGCTGTAGAAGAGGACATGACAGTCACATATCACGATCCATGCAGATTGGGACGTCAGATGAATATCTATGACGAGCCCAGGGACCTTGTCAAACAAGTGGATGGTGTCAACCTCGTAGAGATGGAGCATCACGGAGAAGACGGGCTTTGTTGCGGGGTATCCAGCATGATGTCATGCAACGAGAATTCAAGGGCCCTCAGATTACAAAGATTCGACGAGGTCAAGGCTACGGGCGCTGAAGTGATGCTCACTTCCTGCCCCAAGTGCGTAAGTCACTTTGAATGCTTGAAGTTTGAGGGAGACCCGAGACACGACTTCGAGATACTTGATGTTGTCTCCTTTTTGGCAAGACAGATAGAATCCAAGCGGGCTTGACCTAACTCGAGACAGTATATATTGCCGATGACAGTGACAGGATCGCTGATAATGTAACTCCCACTATGACCATCCTACTGAACCTGGTTTCACCATAAGCCACGCTTGTAAGCCAAAGGAAAAATCCAACAATCCCAGAGCATATGAATGAGAACCAGCCAGATTGGAAAGAAGACTGTATCACAACCCAAGCCCAGATAGATGTGGGTATCGAAATTGCTATGAAATCACTGAGGATTGGTCTTGCGGGTGATGCATCAACCATGGCCTAGGCCAAAACCATGCTTTCATCAGTGTGTCCCAACTGGTAAGGCCAAGCATGACCAAAATACCGGACTTGGAATCGAGGCGTGCTATAGAGCAGAGCCGTATTCGAGCCTTAATGACGGCTCAGAGGGCAGGCGAGAGAGCTAAATTAAAAATTGGTCCAGAACACGTAGCATGGGTCAAAGAAGAACTATGCATTGGGTGCGATCAGTGTACTATTGTTTGTGATGATGATGCGATAGAGGTCTATCCAGTGAAATTGAGAAGTCCGATCCTAGATGTCGATATCAACAAGAAGGCTAGGATCCTTCGGGAGCCCTGCACAGGATGTGGCTTGTGCGTTCTTGCCTGTCCGACAGACGCCATAGTCATGATAGATCGTTGACACCTGATGCAAGATCTTCATATATGCCCTCGAATGCTTTGCACGAATCCTTGAATGAAAATCGGTCAACGACTCTCTGCCTCCCCTTTTTCCCTTTTTCTAGGAGTCTGTTTCTTTGACTCAGTTCGTCGATAATCTTCTTGGCGAGATCTGCTTCATCGCCTAATTCGAATAGTGAACCAACCTCATCGTCAACCATCTCAGGGATTGGGCCGCTATTAGTAGCAATCACAGGGACACCAGAGGACATGGACTCTAGTGGTATGAGGCCTTGACCCTCGTAGTACGATGGAAATATGGTAAGGTCACATGAGTTGTAGACATTGGATAGCTCATTGAAATCCAGACTGCTTTCGATTCTTATCGATGGTTTGAATCCTTCCTTTGTCGCATATTTGTATAAATTCTTTTTCATACCACCACGTCCTACTATCAGTAACTTAGCATTCGGGATCTCTTTGATCACAATTCTGAATGCTCTGAGCAACGTGCTATATCCTTTTCTAGCCGCTAACCTCCCGACCGCCAACAAAACTGGATCGTCATAATTGAACCCATAATTAGTGCGGACTTGCTCTCTTGGTCTCTTTGATGTTCCATTTTCTTCTACAGGACAAAAGAGATCTGTGTCCACACCCCAGTATATTGTCTTACAATTCCACTCTGGCGGCATCTTGTACCTCTCGATAAAATCTGCTTGAGTGGCTTTCGAATTGGAAATGGAAACATGAGCATTCAGAGCTGATGTTTTTTCGTACTTAGCATAATGCACGGCGGATAATAAGATGGCCAGATCATTGGGGTTTCTGAAAACTGCAGGTTCGCCGACATTTCTTGCTGTAATCAGACCATCTCTCTCCCCTAGCCATGACCCGTGTAGCGATGCCACAGTCGGTGCGATGGATCTGCATTTCTTCATTTGATTATTAGAGAGGCTAACCATTGGAAGATGTAGGTGGATGACATCGATCGGTTGCTTGATTGCAATCGAATTTAAGGCCTTTAGAGAGTGATGGGCGAACGATCTTGTGAAATACATCGGTATTTTTGCCCATGGTACCTCATAAACGTCAATACCATGTTGGCCCACATTAGCCTTTTTTTTGTTTGATCTTGTGATGACAGACACCTTATGCCCATTGTGTGCCAGATGTCTTGAAAGGTGATAGACAGTGCTCCCCATTCCACCCCAACGCGGGGGGTATTCAGCAGATATCATCACTATGTGCATTCGACCTAATGATGCCGCTGCATCTAGACCGCTTGAATTGATCGTCTTGTGGTTTTGTAATTCAAATGTTAAAATGCAACCCCTGCCCAGGGCCCATCGTGGAAGAACAATCACCTGACCCTGTCCGTTTCGGAGCCGAATTTGGTCCAAAAAGAAGTCAAAACTCTACGGGAGTCAGTCTATCCACCTTCAAAACTCTGGTTTGGGTCTCCAATCTAGGTGGGCTTTTATTATTCGCAATAGGATTGGAACTAATGATTGTTAAGCAACAATTCTACTTTGGCCTCGGATCTCTTGTTGCGGGTGTCATAATTGCCTTGTTCCCATCCAATTATGAGATTGTGGGAATGGAAGAACCAGATGATGCCTCACAATGATGACACGATCAGGACGGTTCTCTACAACGGGTTACTGTTAGAGATTCAATACTGTGCCGGATTGATCATATCAACTAGATTATCTCGAGGCGATAATTTTGATTCCATACCTGATTTAACACCCTATGAGTATGTTGATGTGAGTAAGTTAGATTCCTCAAGAGTATCTGAATTCAAATGGTGTGTGTACCGATTTCTGATGCGCACGATTCCTCAGGGATCAATTATCACATATGGTGAAATTGCAAAATCACTTGGATCCAAGGGTTATTCCAGGGCCGTCGGCACGGCATTGTCTAACAACCCATGGCCGATACTGGTACCTTGTCATAGGGTCGTTCCAGAAAATGGCTTTATTGGCGAGTATAATTCACTGAATGGGATTGAAACTAAATCCAAAATTCTCCGATCGGAAGGTTTGGAAATTGGAAAGTTTGGCAAATACGATCAAAAGAACCTGATAAAGATCGCCACGGATGACACTGATGCCAATATCCAGACGAAGATGTAGGTATTCTGAGACAGTGGCCTTGGAGCGTCATTTGCCGATCCGTCAGTCATCAGTCCAAGGGGGAGAGGCATAGATGTAAACCTAACCTCAGTCAAAGCCAAGGTTGCAGTAATATTAGGCCGATGAGTGGGAAAAACACCATTGTCGCATTATCATCTATCGATTTGGTCTTTGGTAGTTCACCTACAACCGTCAGGGGAGCCAACAAAACGGAAGCCAACAAAGGTGTCCCAATTAAATGCCAACACCCAAACCATACAAGATAAGAGGCTAGTAATCCAAAAACAATAGCGGTTCGCAAACCCTCTGTTCTTCTTTTCACCTCTCCCATCACAGGATCGACGATGCATAGTCCGAAGATGATGGGAGTCCCGAACAAACCTGCTTTAAATCCGGTATTGCCCATCGTAGGAGAAATCAGTAATGCTATGGATACTGACAAGGTGCCCCATGCCAACGCAGAGATCTGATTAGATTCATATTCGCGTTGTCCTATTACGACAACACCCATCTTCAACCTTATTCCCTCGACCAATATTATGGATAGGCATACCAGACTGACAAATTCTTGTGGGTTCAGGGAGAGGAACGCTGCTATAGTGTTGCCATAGGAATAATACAATAATGGTATGATCACCATCGATACGTGGGTAATTCTTCGTATCACATGTCCGAAATCCCCGCCAATGGAATGTTTTGCGTGATCCACATTTACATTATAATCTTCCATAATACTCCTCCAATCTTTCAGCCCCCTCTTTTGAGGTGATCTTATTCTTCGATATGTCATTCACGACGTCATCATACAATGGGGATTTTCTTATTCTAGATATCATAGAACATTCGAGGGAAATTTTTGCTCTTGCGGTGCTCTTTCCTAGGTCAGGCTCCATGGTCTCTATCCTATGAATTAGATTTTCGATACCATCTCCTGTGAGTGATGATACTCCAATGACCGGTGGAGGGTTCTCGGAATAAGATAGGCCATCTTCGATGGATTTCATCGCGGCCAAGGATCCCGGAAGATCAGATTTGTTGCAGGCAATCAGGTCAGCAATCTCCAATATCCCAGCTTTTTCTGCTTGTAAAACATCACCACGATCTGGCCCATCGACCAACAGGATTCGGTCCGCAACGGAGATGACTGCAAACTCGCCTTGCCCCACCCCAACCGTCTCGATTATGATCCTGTCCCATCCCAACTCCGACAGTGTCTGTATCATATCTTCAAGTCCATTTGGTATCCCACCGTGATTTCCCCTAGCAGAAATAGACCTGAAAAAGACTTGAGCAGGGTTGGAGTGGACCATCCTTGCCCTATCTCCCAAGAGGGCCCCACCAGATATGGGAGATGAAGGGTCAACGGCCAGAATTGCTACCCTCTGTCTGTTTTCTGACCAATAGGATGCCAGTCTATCAATTAATGTCGATTTACCCGCGCCAGGTGGGCCGGTCACACCCAAAACCCAAGCGGCTTTTGTGGTCGGAATATCGATCTCCTCGCCGTTCTCTATCTTGGTAAGAAGCTTGGCGAGAGATCTCCGATCGCCATGTTTAGCATTTGCGAATAGGGAGAAAATAGAGTTTAACTCCACTTCCAGTCGCCCCCATGACCTACTCCAACCGGGAGATTCTGCTGAGTCCTTTCATTGACATTTTGTAAGAAGGTTATGGGCTCATTAATACTAGTTCCAGGGCCGAAGATGGCCCTGACTCCACAGCCATACAGAGCTTCTCTATCGGTGTCTGGGATGATTCCTCCAACGAAAACAGTCACCTCGTCCATTCCTTCCGCTCTCAATAACTCGCAAATTGTGGGTATAAGCCTAGCATGGGCGCCCGACAAGGTGGATATTCCGACGGCACTCGCATCTTCATCCCTCGCGATTGCAACTATTTGTTCTGGTGTCCTTCTAAGCCCAGTGTAGATTACCTCGTGGCCTCCATCCCTCAAGGCCCTAGCAATGATTTTTGCACCTCTATCATGACCATCAAGGCCAGCTTTCGCGATGACTACCCTCATGTCTCCCTATATTGCCTGGACACAATAACGATTTCAATGAACCGCATTCCTTGATGATATAATCCCTAATTCACTTTATGAATGGTACAACATCGCGGTATATGGATGACAGCGATGCGCGTATCGCAGATCTGAGGTCTAGAAAGTCTCGATCAGCGGCAGGAGGGGGCATCGCTAGGACTAATGCCCAGCATGCCAAGGGGAAATTAACAGCCAGAGAAAGGCTCGAAGAATTATTGGACGAAGGTTCATTCGTGGAGATAGATGCCTTAGTTGAGCACAGATGTAGAGATTTTGGGATGGACAAAAACATCATACCAGGAGATGGAGTTGTTACCGGACATGGCACTATTGATGGAAAATTAGTCCACTGTTTTGCCCAGGATTTCACCGTATATGGCGGTTCTCTGGGTGAGATGCATGGCTTGAAAATCTGCAAAATACTAGATCTTGCTGTCAAGACCGGTACTCCAGTAATCGGCCTCAATGACAGTGGAGGTGCCAGAATACAAGAAGGAGTTGCGAGCCTTGGAAGTTATGCAGAAATTTTCTTCAGGAATGTTAGAGCGAGCGGTGTGATCCCCCAGATATCAGTCATCATGGGCCCTTGTGCTGGTGGTGCCGTTTACTCACCTGCGATTACCGACTTTGTTGTGATGGTCGATGGAACATCGCATATGTTCATCACAGGACCTGAGGTGATTAAAACGGTCACAAATGAGGATGTCACGTTTGATGACCTTGGTGGGGCTTCCACACATGCAAAAAAGTCTGGTGTGACGCATTTTGTCGCAGATAATGATTCTGAAGCATTATTGCTCGTCAGAGATCTTGTCGGGAGGCTTCCCTCAAACAATCTAGAACGCGCCACCTTGGGCGATGCACTGGATCCCATAGATCGAATTTGTTTGAATCTTGACCAAATAGTCCCTCCTGATCCCTCGATACCTTATGACATGCTAGATGTCATAGAGGAGGTATGCGACAGAGACAGCTTCCTGGAAGTTCAATCGGAATTTGCGATGAATTTGATAGTCGGATTTGCACGATTAGGCAGAGAATCGGTCGGAGTAATCGCTAATCAACCGAAAGTACTCGCTGGTTGCCTAGACATCGACGCCTCTGTAAAAGGTGCCAGATTTGTGAGGTTTTGTGACGCTTTTGGTATCCCCCTAGTGACATTTACTGATGTCCCGGGATTCTTACCCGGAGCAAGCCAAGAGTGGGGAGGCATAATTAGACACGGTGCCAAGTTGTTGTATGCCTATGCGGAAGCAACTGTTCCAAAGTTGACGGTGATTACGAGAAAAGCGTATGGCGGTGCATATGACGTTATGTCCTCAAAACATATCCGAGGAGATTACAATGTTGCATGGCCCACTGCAAGATTGGCTGTCATGGGTGCCAGCGGAGCAGTACAGATTCTACACAAGGGGCGTATTGACAACGCAGGAAACCCAGATGAGGAGAGAGCACGGCTAATAGAAGAATATGAAGAAGCCTTCGCGAATCCTTACCAAGCCGCAGCCTTGGGTTTCATAGATGATATTATTGAACCATCAGAAACAAGAAGAAAGTTGATTTTAGCATTGAGGACAAACCTAGAAAAAATCGAAGAACGACCAAAACGAAGACATGGAAATCTACCACTGTGAGATGGTGAAAATGGTTTCCAGGGAAGAGATATTTGCGATCTGTATAGCGGCTCTCGTCATGGAAGAGGAACGAGAAAACACAAGGGCTCCGACTGCATTCAGAAGAAAAGGTCGACCGTGGGGCATCGCTCACAGAATGAGATCGTCCGAGGGGGTCGACAGAGGATGACTGAAATTAGGAAATTCACAATTAATGGTGAAGAAATAAATGCTGAAATTGAGAGATTAAATGGATTTCTACGAATAAAAATAGGTAATAAGGTGCATGATATTCTTATCGAAGGCGCACCAGATTTATCCAAACCAGCCAAATCCAAGAAATTCAACAGGGGGACGAAAAACAATGCCAGCGGTTCGGTTGTTTCATCAATTCCTGGGAAAGTGGTATCCATAGACGTTGCCGTAGGAGATACCGTACAAAGCGGCCAGACGATTCTTATTCTAGAGGCCATGAAAATGCAGAATGAAATTTCCTCTGGCATTGATGGTACCGTTGCCGAGGTCAATGTATCAGAAGGAGACAGCGTTGAGGCAAATTTTCTATTAGCCAGGATAGAACCGGAACCACACGGTTAAATCTCAGAGTGTGTATTTTGCAATATGGAAAGATGTGACGTGGACGGGTGCGAGGCAGAGGCTGACAAGATTAGCAGGCTTTCCCCAGAAGGCTTCCTCGTCGCTACGGGGAACAAGGCATATTCTTTCAGAGAGGCCTACAAAAGATTTCGATATTGTTCACATCACCATAATGAATTAATGAAATCGGTCTGGTCTAGGGTTAACGAAAAGGGCGATAAATCTGACGATCACGTTGCACCCACCGCAATTTGATCATATTAGTCCTAGTGCATCCTCAATTCTATTGAGCTCGGGCCCGGTAGTACCTGTTCCAGCAAGAACCGACTTGTTCGAGGCAAGACATCCAGCACCAACGTATGGTGATCCAAAACAGACCGTACCTACCATCAAGGGCACTGAAAGTGCGCTAGAAATTATGGATGCTTCTGGTTCAGTGACATCAGGGTGGGCGAGCACACCTGAATCATTCACCACCAATGAGGACCCAACTGTGTCCTGGCCAGCGACCCTCACTCTTGTTGCTGGAACTCCCAGTACGTCAGAAATTATCTCACATCCAGGTCCGGGTATGGTCATACCTACCACTGCGCCATGGTTGTTGCATGCGATTAGATTACCAGCCGCATTGACACCTGATTCCATCACGACTACCTCTCCAAATGAGGTAAGTTTGTCGAGATCGGACTCCGTTGCTATGTCAGCAACGGCTATGCCGTTTCTGTTTCCACGAAGTAGACTGCCCAAAAGGCTGGACCCACCAATCGAAAATGGGGCCATTTCCAAATCAAACGTATTCGAGAGCATCTCTTTGCATTCGTTATCGAGAGATACGGGATGGAATAGGACGTCACCAATAATTGAAACATGGACTCCTACTTGTGGGTGGCCCAGAATGTCTCCAGTAAGGGTAGTCATGTGTTTTCCTCTGGAACTTTCGGAATAATGTGAATGGAGTGTTGCGGGGATGAAAATGGGTGGCACAGCGACGAACGTTCCCGTGGGCTCTCGCACCACAGTACAGGAGTCGACGCAGGAGGGCTTGACTTCCGGGTTCGGGATGGGACCGGGTATTACCCCTCCGCTGTGGCCGTGCACACCGCATTTTCGAATTTGATGAATCGAGAAGCCTATTGGACAGAGGCCCACCTCTGGCTAGGATGTATAAAATTGTCAAGATTGCTCGGGGGGTTAGTGCAGCTGGGCTGAACACCTCGGCGAACCTCGGTGCTTACACCCGCTGTCTATCAAACTCGTCTTCTACGAGTCCCCTGAGATGCCTCGTCTTTCGGATGACTTCGAGCTTAGATGCTTTCAGCTCTTATCCATTGGAGCGTGGCTACCCAGCATTGCCCTGCCGGACAACTGGTAAACTAGTGGCTCCGAGCCCTCGTTCCTCTCGTACTAAAGGGCCCTTCCGATCAGGCATCTTACGCGCTTCAACCGCAAAGCAACAAACCTGTCTCACGACGGTCTAAACCCATCTCACGATCCCCTTTAATGGGCGAACAACCCCACCCTTC